>Ga0209755_10000980_pt1 | contig 47888 bp, 54 predicted proteins | sample TergutCo191P1_FD_187301 | JGI IMG/M metagenome (GOLD analysis project Ga0209755, IMG submission 187301) | Cornitermes sp. P1 segment gut microbial communities from Petit-Saut dam, French Guiana - Co191P1 (SPAdes) (version 2) | ecosystem: Host-associated > Arthropoda: Insects > Digestive system...
CCTTCGTCTGTTTTATCTTTTTTCTTAAATCTGCGGTCAGCAGGTTTCTGTGCCACGTTGGGAATCATCCAAGCATGACCGAAACGTATAGCACCTTCTATGCGGCTATCCTTCAAATACGCTTGAACCCAACGTAAAGATACGCCCCACTTTTCAGCCGCTTGTTGCGCTGTCATGTAATACATTGATTGCTTACCTCATTTCAAAATCTCAAAACGATTTGCAAGATGTTAATTAAATATTATTGTACTACGTTTCAGCGCATAGAACAACGACGCGTTTTTTCGATGAAGACGTGTTCAAACAAGCCGCCACCATTGACAACAAAGCTGCAAAAGATAAAATAACGGCACAGGTTTTAAAAATAAACCCAACTGCCCAAGAAAAAAACATAGCAAAATTCATATCGGGCTAACTTACAAACGGGAGCGACAGGAAGCCATGAAAAAAGATACCCGGAAAAAATTCCAGTTTTATCGTGTATTTGCTTACTGTACGCGGTTTATGATTTCTTACTCGCCGCTGCTGTTTTTTGGTACATTTTTATTTGCTGTTCCCCACGGGATTATGCGTGGGTTTTCCGTTTTTGCTACGCAAAATTTATTCGACTCCGTGGAGGACGCAATCATGGGCGGCGGGGAGCTTCGCACGGCTTATTTTATGCTGCTTGTGCTTGGGTTGGCGTTTGTTTTGCGTGAGCTTCTTAACGGATTACATAATTTTTTGCACACCACGCTTTCCGATAAAATCGGCGGAGGCTTACAACGCGCCATTCACAGAAAAATGTCGCGGATAGACCCCGTCGCTTTCGAAAATGTGGACTTCCACGACGACATGGAAAAAGCCGACCGCGGAAAATGGAGTGTCATGGGTTTTACCACCACCCTCTGGGACATGATGGCGTTTTATGTACCGTACTTTATTTTTATGGGTTTTTATCTGCACCATGTTAGCCCGCAGTTTGTTTTTGCAATCGCGTTGGTTTTTGTACCTACGCTGGTGGGGCAGGTACTGCGAACAAAAATTACCGCAAAATTTGTGGACGTAACCGCACCTATACGACGGGAGCATGACTTCTATTATAACGCGATTACCCACCGCAGAAATTTTAAGGAGACGCGGATTTTAGGGGTTTATAACTTCTATATCGGGCGGTATTTGGAGTTGTTAAAAAAGCTTTCTCGGGCGGAGCTTTCCGCTAATCGTAAGATAAATTTGCTCGACCTTGGGCTTAGCCTGCTTAGTACGTTTGGCTATGTTGGTATTCTTTTTATGCTTATTTCCGCGCTTTTGGCGGGTGAGATTTCTGTGGGCGCGTTTGCGGCGGTTTTCAGCTCAATAGGTATGATGTTTAGCATGATGGAAGAACTAATCCGCAACCGCCTCGGCCGCGCCGCAGAAAACATGGGCTACGCACATAACTTCATGCGATTCATGGCACTGCCGGAGCGCAAAGGCACAGCAGAAAAAGAGCCAAACCTATCCCTCGGAATAGAAATGCAAAACGTAAGCTTCACGTACCCTCTAGCGGAGAAAAAAAGCGTGGACGCCATAAACCTAAAAATCGCCCAAGGCGAAACAGTAGCCATAGTAGGCGAAAACGGCGCAGGCAAAAGTACCCTCGTACGTCTGCTAATAGGCCTGTACAAACCGGACGAAGGCGAAATTTTGTTCGGCGGGATAAGCACATCCAAGGCGCGGCTTACTTCTATTTTCGAAAAGCTCTCGGGTGTATTCCAAAAATACCAGCAATACATGTTTACGCTAAAGGAAAACATCCGAATGGGACATCGCGAAGCCACAGCCGAAATCACACAAAGCCTAACCCAAGCCGGAATAGACCTAGACCCTGCCACCTACCCTCAAGGCGAAGACACCATGCTCGGCCGCGAGTTCGACGGCGTAGACCTGTCGGGCGGCCAGTGGCAACGCATAGCGATAGCCCGCGGGTTGTACCGCACCCACGAGGTAGTAGTCCTCGACGAGCCAACCGCCGCCATAGACCCCATAGAAGAATCCCGCATATACGAAAAATTTATAGAAATCTCCAAAAATAAAACAGCGATAATCGTAACCCACCGTTTAGGCAGCACAAAAATCGCAGACCGTGTAATAGTAATGGAAAAAGGCAAAATAGCAGACATAGGAACCCACGAGGAGCTTCTGTCCCGAGAAGGCGTATACGCAAAGATGTTTAACGCACAGGCGCAGTGGTATGAGTGACAAATTATTAGCTATCCTTTTCTGCGAGAAGCTCATCCAATTCAGCAGAGATTTCTTCCTTTGTTTCACTTTTATCCACAATTTTCTTAACCATTTTTATTATTGATTTAAACTGATAATCTGTCATAATGGCCGCCTCCATAGTATTCACCCTTTTTTACAACTATTCTAATGGTGTACCCATATTTGTCAATAGCTTTTCAAAATTCAACTGACGATAATTTACGGTCGGTTGAATTTTTTATTACGCCGTTGCGCGCCCTTCACGCAGTTAGGGCTTGCATAAAATCCCATACAATATTACAATTAAAGCGAACTATGTAAGATGTCCTAAGAAAAGAGGCACGTATTCCATGAACGAAATCTTAAAAGCCATCCGTGACCGCAACAGTTGCCGCGATTTTTCCCCCGAGCCGCTGGAAGCCTCACAAATCACGGAGTTGGTAAACGCGGCCCTAGCCGCCCCCAGCGCAATGAATCTCCAGCCATGGCACATAATAGTTCTTACAGAAAAGCAGCTAATAGAAGAACTGGACGCCGAAATAATGGAATACATCAAACACGACGCTGAGTGGCATAAACGCTTTATGGACAGAGGCGGTACGGTTTTTTACGACGCGCCCTGCATTATTTTCATAGCGCAGGACGGCTCGGACGCCGCCCCGCTAGACTGCGGTATCGTTAGCCAAAACATTGCGCTTGCGGCGCATTCTTTAGGGCTGGGCAGTGTAATTTGTGGGATGGCACGTTACTCCCTCATTGGCGAAAAGGGCGCGGACTTTACGCGCCGCCTAAAATTTCCACAGGGCTACACCTTTGGCATGAGCGTATGCGTAGGCAAGGTAAACACAGGAAAAGCACCGCACGAACTCGATACAAATAAAGTAACATATATAGGGTAGTAACAGAGGAGACGATTTTATGGGCGACGTATTTAAAGAGCAAATCGTAAAACGCCAAAGCACATTTAGGGACATGCTGATTAAGGCATGTTTGGTAATTTTGGTGTTGCTTGTCGGCCTTATCGTACTTATTAACAGTCCGCAACTTGGGGTGCTTGTGATATTCGCGCTTGGCTTTGGTGCGCGTTTTCTTATGAGCTATCTTAGTGTTGAGTATGAGTATGTTTTCACAAACGGAGAATTGGATATCGACATCATATATGATAGAGCAAGGCGTAAACGGGTTTTTTCTTCCCATGTAAAGCAAATAGAAATAATGGCGCATATCGACGACAAAAACCACGAGGGCGCGTTTGGCTCAGCACAGGAAACCCGCGATTATTCCGGCGGCGTCCCCGGCCCAAACACCTATGTTTTCCTTATCGCCCACGAGAGCAAAAAACTAAAAGTAATAATCGAACCAAACGATAAAATGCTAAAAGCAATAAGCACCACACTTACCCGTAACAAACTACACCTGCGCCCCGGCGTAATATTGACATCCTAAAACGCGCAAAGCGCGTCCCCGGAGCGTGGCAGAGCCCCTATTTAGAAAGAGGTATGAATATGGAAAAAATAATCGGTAATGGTCTCACCTTTGACGACGTACTTATTGTCCCGGAGTTTTCCGACATACCACCCGCGCATGTGGATACATCTGTGCGCATTGCGGACAATATTACGTTAAAAATCCCGTTTCTGTCGGCAGGAATGGACACGGTAACGGAAAGCCAAATGGCAATCGCCATAGCACGCTGCGGCGGGCTGGGTATCATCCACCGCCACATGCCCATAGCCACCCAAGCCAGCGAGGTAGACCGCGTAAAGCGCAGCGAACACGGCGTTATCACCGACCCGTTCCACCTGTCGCCAAACCACTATGTATACGAAGCCGACAAGCTGATGGGAAAATACCGTATATCCGGCGTTCCCATAATTGAGCATGACAAGCTGGTGGGTATTATCACAAACCGCGACCTACGCTTCGAGACGGACTACAGCAAAAAAGTATATGAGGTAATGACAAAAGAAAACCTAATAACCGCACCCTTAGGCACTACATTAGAAGAAGCAAAAAAAATCCTAACCCGCCACAAGGTAGAAAAACTGCCCATAGTAGACGAAAACGGCTACCTAAAAGGCCTAATCACAATCAAGGATATAAATAAATCCGTAAAATACCCACTCTCCGCAAAGGACGACCTCGGCCGTCTGATAGTAGGTGCGGCAGTGGGAATAAAAGACGACTACATGGAACGTGTCCACGCGCTGGCAAAGCGCAAGGTTGACGTAATCGCGCTGGAGGTCTTCCACGGCCACGCCAAGGACGTACTCTCGGCCACCCGCGCCATCAAGGGCGAATTCCCGAATATCACACTAATCGCAGGTAACGTAGCCACCCCGGAAGCCACAAAGCAGCTAATCGAGGCAGGTGCGGACGCTGTAAAAGTAGGCATAGGCTCATCCTCTGTTTCCACAAAGCGCATGATAGCAGGCATGGGCGTTCCGCAAATCAGCGCGATAATGTACTGCGCCGAGGTAGCCCGCGCCAAAGGCATCCCCATAATAGCCGACGGCGGTATCCGCTTTAGCGGCGACATAGCAAAAGCTCTCGCCGCAGGCGCAAGCGCGTGTATGATGGGCAATCTATTCGCAGGCTGCGAAGAAAGCCCCGGCACAACTGAGCTATTCCAAGGCAGAAAATACAAAGTATATCGCGGCATGGAATCCTCCGTATATGACGAGCCGGAAATCACCGCCCTGGAAAACGACAACGACCACCCGCGCCCCACAGGTGTAGTGATATCCCGAGGCGTAGAAGGCAGAATCACCTACAAAGGCAATCTGTCCGACGTGTTGCAGCAGCTTCTCGGCGGGCTGTCCGTAGGCATGAGCTATGCAGGCTGCCGCTCCATCCCAGAGCTGCACGAAAAATCCCGCTTTGTACAAGTAACCCCCGCAGGCCTGCGCGAAAGCCACCCGCATGATATCCAAATAACAAGAGAGTCACCAAATTATAATATGGTATAAGGCGCACAAAGTGCGCCCCCGCAATGCTAATGAGGAAACGGACGTCGGGCTTCGCCCGACTGGAGTGGCGGGGTCGTAGGGGTTGAGCCCCTACTTAAATCAGAGAGGAGTTAACCTACAATGGCAGGTTTAACAAAAAAACAAATCAAAGACGGAGTAATAGAAAACCTACGTACGTCTTACCGTAAGACAATTGCCTCTGCAAGCAACGAGCAAATTTACAATGCCGTGGCAATGACAATCAAAGAATATGTCTCGGAAAACTGGATTAAAACCCACGAGTATTTCGAAAAGAACGACGTAAAAACCGTCTATTACTTATCCATGGAATTCTTGATGGGACGTTTCATGGGCAACGCGATTTTAAATCTTTCGCTAACGGAAACGGTAAAGGAAGCCCTCGACGAGTTAGGCATCGACATCAACATGGCAGAAGAATCCGAACCCGACCCCGGTCTCGGAAACGGCGGCCTCGGACGTCTTGCGGCCTGCTTCCTCGATTCTCTGTCCACGATAGGCTACCCCGCCTACGGCTGCGGAATCCGCTACCACTACGGAATATTCGAACAACACATAGAAAACGGCTACCAAGTAGAAAAACCCGACAACTGGCTACAGCACGGCGACCCATGGGGCGTACGCCGCGACGAATACGCACGCGAAATTAAATTTGGCGGGCGCGTAATCACAATCAAAGGCGAAGACGGCAACTACCACCACGACCTCGAAAACTATCAAAGCGTAATGGCCGTTCCCTTCGATTACCCGGTAATCGGCTACGACACAAAAGTAGTAAACACCCTGCGCCTATGGGACGCAGAACCCGTTAATCGCTTTGATTTGCAATCCTTCAACCAAGGCCAATACGAGCGCGCCGTGGAAGAGCAAAACCTTGCGCGTAACCTTTCGTCCGTTCTTTATCCCGCCGACGACCATGTTAGCGGAAAGGAGCTTCGCCTTCGTCAGCAATATTTCTTTATCTCCGCAACAGTACAACGTGTGCTGGAGCAATTTAAAGAGCGTCACGGCACAAAATTCAACAAGCTCTCCGACTACGTGCAATTCCAATTAAACGACACCCACCCCACCCTTGCCGTAGCCGAGCTTATGCGCGTTCTCCTCGACGTATACTACCTCTCATGGGACGAGGCCTGGGATATCACCCGTGCCACCTGCGCCTACACAAACCACACAATAATGAGCGAGGCATTAGAAAAATGGCCTGTAGAAATCTTCAGCCGCCTACTGCCGCGCATTTATATGATAGTAGAAGAAATCAACCGCCGTTTCTGCGCAAACCTCGTAGAATGGTACGGCAACGACCCCGAGCGTATCCGTAAAATGGCAATCTGCGCCGACGGCCAAGTCCGTATGGCTCACCTCGCCATCGTTGGCGGACACTCCGTAAACGGCGTAGCTGCCATCCATTCGCAAATCCTAAAGGACATTGAACTAAAAGATTTCTACGAAATTTATCCCGAAAAATTCAACTCCAAAACAAACGGAATAACCCCACGTCGCTGGATTGCAAAATGCAACCCCGGCCTTTCCAATCTAATCACAACAACCCTGGGCAACGACAAATGGATTTCCGACCTCGGCCAACTCGCAAAGCTAAAACCAAAGGCCAAAGACGCAAAATTCCAAGTAGACTTTATGAAAGTAAAACGCGCTAACAAAGTAGAACTCTCCAACTACTTCCGCAGCCAATACGGCATAGGTGTAGACCCCGATTCCATCTTCGATATCCAAGTAAAACGCCTGCACGAGTACAAACGCCAGCTTCTCTGCATTTTCCACGTAATCGACATGTACAACACAATAAAAATGAATCCCAACATCGACGTATGGCCACGCACCTACATGTTTTCCGCAAAGGCCGCCGCAAGCTACCACCGTGCAAAACTCATCATAAAACTCATCAACTCCGTAGCCGACATAGTAAACAACGACCCCACAATAGACGGCCGCCTAAAAGTCCTTTTCGTACCAAACTACCGAGTATCCCTTGCCGAAAAGCTAGTCCCTGCCGCCGACGTCTCCGAACAAATCTCCACAGCAGGCAAAGAAGCCAGCGGCACAGGTAACATGAAATTTATGCTAAACGGCGCAGTAACCATAGGAACCCTAGACGGCGCAAACGTAGAAATGCTCGAAGAAGCCGGCAAGGACAACATGTTCATCTTCGGCATGACAGCAGAAGAAGTCCACGCCCTTACCCAATCGGGCAACTACTCCCCCTGGGACCTATACAACATGGACTTCAACATCCGCAACGTCCTAACCACCCTAATCAACGGCACTCTCGACAGCAACCACGACCTCTTCCGCGAACTCTACGACGCCATGCTAAACGGCTACGGCGGCGCACGCCCCGACGAATACTACGTCCTCCAAGACTTCGCCGCCTACAAAAAAGCCCAAGCCGATGTAGACGCAGCCTACAAAGACCCAAAACGCTGGGCACAAATGGCAATAATGAACACAGCCTCAGCAGGCAAATTCTCCAGCGACCGCACCATCAAAGAATACGCCGACGAAATCTGGAAAATGAAGCCTGTTAAAATCAAATAATAAAGTCAAAACCATGGGGCACTGCCCCAAACCCCGCAAGGGGACGCAGTCCCCCTCTCGCACGCTGCGCGTGCTGGCCGGGCGGCTTGTCGCTAACGCGACACCGGCTTCGCCGGACGTGCCTTGCCCCCATCATTTACGCACTAACTAAAGTGCAACGAAAACGAAGGGTCAAGGGATTGCGTCCCTTGTGGGGGAATTGGGGGTGAAACCCCCAAGGTCTTATCATTAAAAAAGGAATTATTATATGAAGAACTTGTCTGTGCAAAAATTGTTTATTACGCTCTTTTTTACGTTATTGCTGATTGTTGGTGCGGTGGTGCTTGTTGTTCAGGTTATCGCGCCGAGGATTGGCGAGTTTTCTGCTGTGGCGGGGATACGGGCTAATACTAATGTGGTGGATTTTCATACGCATTATTCGTTGGATTCGGATGTGCCGCAGTTGATTTTTGATGGGCGGTGGATGAGGGATATTGTGCCGCCTTTGGTGAGTCGTTTTATTGTCGGAGGTGAGCCGCATGTTTTTTTACATGCGGATTTTTTGCGTGAGTATGTGGACCCTTTTGTTTTTTGGGATGAAGGGGCGCGGGTGCTTTTTGTTAGTACGCTTTATGAGATGCTGGAGTTTGCGCCGCGTATGGAATATGTTTTGGTTAACGGGTCGCCTCGGCCTATTGATGATGAGATTATGTTAAGGGATGGGGAGGTTTTTGTTCCTGTTTCTATTGTTGAGGGGCTTTATGCGTTAAGGGTGGAGTTTGAGGCGGAGTATAATTTGGTTGTTGTTACTACGCTTTATGAGCCGCAGTCTGTGGCTTATGTTAGTGTGGGGCAGGCGGAGGTACGGCATTGGGCTTCTTCGCGGTCGCCTATTCTTACGCGGGTTTTTCGTGGGGATGAGGTGGTGCTTTATATTGGTGAGGGGGGTGATGAGTACCTTGGCGGTAATGGGGAGAGTGCTGATTTTGTGCGTGTTCGTACGCCGCAGGGATTGCTTGGTTATGTTTTGATTTCTTCTTTGGAAAATATGAGTACGAGTATTCCTACATCAGTGGGTGTACCCGTGCGTAATACGATTTTGGATGGGTTTATTGATAATACCGTGTATCATCCGCGTGTTTGGCAGGGTGATGAGGATATTAATTTGATTTGGGAATTAATTTACCATCCCGACGCAAATCGGGTGGCCATGCAGACGCCTTTGCATGACAGTATTAATGTGGTTTCGCCTACGTGGTTTAGGATAGACCCGGAGGGTACGCATTTAAATTCTGTAGCGATACGAGAATATGTTGACTGGGCGCATGAGCAGGGTGTGCTGGTTTGGCCCCTTGTTTTTGATGTTTGGTATACGCAAAGCCGCCTGATGTTAACAGATAGAGCGGCACGGCGGGTGGCTATCGAGCAGCTAACGGAAGCTGTGGATTTGCTTAATTTGGATGGCTTGAATATTGATTTTGAACATTTGACGGCTAACGAAGGGCCTTATAAGATTCAGTTTTTGCGGGAGCTTGCGATTCCTATGCGGCAGCGTGGGGCTGTGCTTTCTGCTGCTGTAAAGGTTCCGATTCCTGCTACGGCGTTTTATCGGCGGGATTTGATTGGTAAAACCGTGGATTTTGTTATGGTTATGACTTACGACGAGCATTGGGCGACTTCGCCTGTGGCGGGGCCTAACGCGTCGCTGCCTTTTGTGCGGCGCGGGGTGAGCAACATGTTGCTGGAAGTACCCGCCGAGCGGCTTATCATGGGCTTGCCGTTTTATAATCGCATTTGGCGCGAGGTGGTAGCCACGGGCGAGGTTTCGCATTACCGTGCGCTGGGTACTAACACCACGCGCAGGTTTTTTGAAGAACGTGGCGTCGAGTGGGTTTGGGATTTTGAGATAGGCTCGTACTATGGCGAGGTCGTTTCCTTTGAGGACGGCGAGATTGTTAATTTCCGTGTTTGGTTAGAATGCGGGCGTTCTATCGGTGAAAAAATGCATATTTTCTACGACAATAATTTGGCAGGCGTCGCAAGCTGGAGCCGTATACATGCCATAGATGAATTCTGGGAAGTCATCGGGAGGTATTTTTAGTGGACGTCCAATACATGCACCCTTCGGAACAACTTGTGCTGATTATGAACCGCATTTACGAAAACGGAATGACAACCACCAGCGGCGGTAATCTTTCTATTTTAGATAGCGAGGGTAATATTTGGATTACGCCGGCGTCGTTGGACAAGGGCAATTTGCACCCGCATGATATTTGCTGTATCAAGCCCGACGGTACACCAGCGGCAAACAATCTGCACAAGCCTTCGATAGAATGGCCTATCCATGCAGGGATTTACAAGGCGCGGCCGGATATCAAGGCATTGGTACATGCGCACCCGCCGTCGCTTGTTGCGTTTTCCTGCGCCGGAATCATACCAAATTTACGCACCATAGATTACCCCTGTATCGCACTGGGCAAGGTCGCGCTCGCACCATACGCATTGCCCGGTTCATTGGCCTTGGGCGAAAAAATCGCAACATCCTTTTCCCAAGGCTACAACTTGGTATTAATGGAAAACCACGGCGCGATGGTAGGCGCGATAGACATTTCCATGGCATATAGAGAATTTGAAATGCTGGAAATCCTCGCCGCCACACAAATAAACGCAAATAAACTGGGCGCACCACGCGCCATGAGCAATATACAAAAGCTCACTACCCCGCCACTATCCTCGTTTATCCCGTCTTGCGCCATGCCCGGTGAGCGTGCGGCACGGCGCGACATGGTAAAGCTAATCCACCGCGCATACAAGCAAAACATAGTAAGCGCGGCACTGGGCAATTTCTCATTTCGACTGGACGAAGACACATTTCTAATCACCCCAAAATTCAAGGACCGCAAATATCTAAAAGAAAGCGACATAGTGCTGGTACGCAACATGCACGCCGAGGAAAACAAAATCCCATCCATAGGCGTGTGGCAGCACAAAGCCATCTTTGACGCACACCCCGACGTAAACGCAATAATGGCCGCCTGTCCGCCCCACGCAATGGCCTTTGCCATAACAGACGCAGTCTTTGACACCCGCACCATCCCGGAAAGCTACGTTTGGCTACGCCAAGTACAACGCGTCAACCGGGAACGCCTACTCGAAGACCCAAAGGAACTGGCAAAACTAATTTCCCCAACCTCCCCCGTGTTAATGATAGAAAACAGTCAAATCCTGGCCACAGGCGACACCCTATTACGCGCCTACGACCGCGTAGAAGTAGCCGAAGCCACAGCCCGCTCCATAATAGCCGCCTCAAGCATAGGCGACCTAATCCACATATCACAACACGAAGTAGAAGAAATAAACATAGCATTTAATTTACCTAAATAGAGCTAAAAAGGACGGTGTGAAAATGAGCATGTATGGCCAAGCTAAAAAGATGTATTCGGAGTTGGGGATTGATACGGAGGCGGCTATTTTCGCGCTGGACGGTATTCCTATTTCGATTCAGTGTTGGCAGGGTGACGATGTTAGGGGTTTTGAGAAGCTATTTGGTAGTGGCGGGGGGATTCAGGTAACGGGAAATCATCCGGGTAGGGCGCAAGATGCCGGTGAGCTGCGTGAGATGTTGGATGAGGCGTTTGAGTTGATTCCCGGTGCCAAAAAGGTTAATTTGCACGCTATGTATGGTGATGTTGAAAATGTTAAGCGTGATGAGATGGAGCCTTGCCATTTTAAGAATTGGGTTAGCTGGGCGCGGGAAAGGAAGCTGGGGTTGGATTTTAACCCGACTATGTTTGGGCATCCTCATGCGTCGGACGGGTTGACGTTAAGTCATCCGGATTGGGCGATTAGGGAATTTTGGATAGAGCATGTGAGACGTTGCAGGGAGATTTCTGCTTATTTTGGGCTTTCTTTGGGGCAGATGAGTACCATGAACTTGTGGATACCGGATGGGTATAAGGATATTCCTGCCGACCAGCTTACACCACGGAGACGGTTGGAGACTTCTTTGGATGAGATTTTTAGGGACCATTATAAGCCCAGTGCTATGATAGATTCGTTGGAGAGTAAGCTTTTTGGCGTTGGGCTGGAAGGCTATACTGTGGGCAGCCATGAGTTTTATATGGGTTATGCGACTAAAAATGGACTCGCACTTTGCTTGGACGCGGGGCATTTTCATCAGACCGAGGTTGTTTCGGCTAAGCTGTCTGCGATTGCGTTGTTTGTGCCTAATATTTTGTTGCATGTTTCGCGGCCTATGCGGTGGGACAGCGACCATGTTGTGTTGCTGGACGACGAAACGATTGCGATTGCAAGGGAGATTATCCGACATAATCTGCTTGATAGGGTGCATATAGGGCTGGATTATTTTGACGGCTCAATAGACCGCGTAACGGCGTGGGCGATAGGCGCAAGAAATATGCGCAAGGCGTTGTTGATTGCGCTTTTAGAACCGTACAGGTTATTGCAAAAGGCGGAAGAGGAATTTGATTTTACAAAACGCCTTCTTGTAATGGAAGAAATAAAGACACTGCCATGGCAAGCCGTTTGGGACGAATACTGCGAGCGCAAAGATGTGCCAAAGCGGTTGAAGTTTTGTACTAGGGTGCATTAGGCGTAGATGTTTTGGCTGAAACCTCACCACCCCGCATAAATGCTGCAAGAGGAGGTATTTATAACATGAGTACAAGTATAGATGTAAACAAACAAATCAACTGGCATACAAAGCTTAGGGCTTCTGCGGGGTTTTGCATTGCGCTGGGCGTGTTGCGGATAATTGCGTGCCAACTGGCTTACTCCTTCTCGTTGTACCCGCACAGAGTTGATAGTACACACCTTGGTGTTTTTTGGCGGGTTGCCCCGTTTATTGTTCTTGCTTCGGTGTTGCAAATTTTTGCCGGGATTTACGGGGTACGGCGTTGGGGCGAGCCTAAAAAAGCTGTTTCTGTGGCGGTGATGGCGGGTTTGCTTGCGCTGGTTGATGGTGCGATTATCGTCGGCACGTTCGTATTGTGGATTAAACAGACATTGTTTTCGGTGGATACGATATTTTCATATTTACCGCCGTTGCCTATGATTTTGATTTTCACAGGTGGCATTGCCGTTTTTATGTACGCACACTCGGCATACACGTATGCCATGCAGACTAGTTTAGGAGGACAAACCCATGGAAATTAAAATAACAAAAACCACCACCCCAAAGGCCAAGCCCACAGGTAGCTTGGGCTTTGGACATAACTTCACCGACCACATGTTTATCATGGACTACACGGATGGCATGGGTTGGCACGATGCCCGTATCGTTCCCTACGGCAATCTGGAATTTTCGCCGGCGTGTATGGTGTTTCACTATGGTCAAGAGACCTTCGAAGGCATGAAGGCATACGCCGCAAACGGCACGCATTACCTGTTCCGCCCGGAGATGAACGCCCGCCGTTCCAATGCGTCCAATGCACGCACATGTATCCCCGAGTTGCCCGAGCAGGATTTTATCGAGGCAATAAAAACCCTTGTTAAGCTCGACGCGGACTGGATTCCCGAGGGCAAGGACAGCTCGTTATACATCCGTCCGTTTTTCATTGCGACAGACCCGTTTATTGGGGTTGCAATTTCTAAAACCTACAAATTTATTGTTATCATGGCCCCTGCGGGTGCATATTACGGCGACCTTAAACCCGTGTCTATCCGAGTAGAGGACGAGTACGTTCGCGCCGTAAAAGGCGGCACAGGCCGCGCAAAAACCGGCGGAAACTACGCAGCCAGCATGGCAGCTCTTTCTCGAGCGCAGGCCGAAGGCTGTGCCCAAGCCATGTGGCTCGACGGCATAGAGCGCAAATACATCGAGGAAGTAGGCACAATGAACATCTTCTTTAAAATAGGTGACAAAATCATCACCCCCGCATTAAACGAAAGTATTTTGCCCGGTGTAACCCGCGACAGCATAATCACATTATGCCGAGATTTTGACCTCACGGTGGAGGAACGCTCCATTTCCATAGATGAGTTACTCATCGCAGCAGATTTAGGCCATTTGGTTGAAGCTTTCGGCACAGGCACGGCGGTAGTGATTTCGCCTGTAAACAAGCTGCGTTACAAAGGCCGCGACATCACAATAGGCAGCGGAGAAGCAGGCGAGTTAAGCAAAAAACTTTACGACACCCTCACCGCAATCCAGCGCGGCAGCGCACCCGACAAATTTAACTGGCGCATGGAAATATGAAAAAAAGCACCCGAGGCGGCGCGTATATCTTAGTGGTGATGTCGTCGCTGCTGATACTAACCCTTGTCCTCACCGCGCTGACAGTGACAGCAACCAGCAGAAACATCACAGCGCGGTACGGATACTTCCATGGCATGTACGACCTCGCCGTTGCAGGCAACGAGCAGGTTTTTCTTCTAATGCAGCAAAAGCACCTCGCAGGTGATATGCACGATTATTTTTATAATTTTTCCCGCAATTGGGAGCTTAACGTAACCATTGGCCATATCCGAGACGATTTTTTCGCGACCACCACAGTCACACCCGCCGCAGACAATTTTTTTTACATAACTACATTTATGCAAAGAAATGATTTTTCACATACGTCACAGATACGTTCCCGCGTAAAAATCCTTGACGATTACACGCTTGCAATGGTAGAGTTATTACGCATTGCGGATTAAAAACATATGAGGTGTTTTATGCTCGCGTCCTATTTAACTCCCGATTATTATTACGAGTCGGTTTTTCTCATCCCTTACGACGAATTATGGAAAAAAAACATTCGCGGCATTATCTTCGATATAGACAACACCCTAACTCGCTTTGACGAAAAAGCACCCTCCGCAAAAATCGTAGGTCTTTTAAATAAGCTGGAACGCATGGGCTTTCGCGTATGTCTGGTAACAAACAACACAAATCGCCGTCTTCACCGCTTTAGCGAGCATCTAAGTCTGCCCGGCATAGCAAACGCAATAAAACCGATGACACGAGGCCTAAAATACGCAATGCAAACCATGGGTACAAAGCCCGCAAACACAGTAATAGTGGGCGACCAAGTACTTTCCGATATTTGGGCGGGCAAAAATGCGCGTATTACCACGATTTTGGTAAAGCCTATATCCGATAACGATTTCTGGTTTGTGAAAGCAAAAAGAATCATCGAGCGCAAAATCCTGCGCAAATATTTCGAAGAGCTATACCAAGTGCCGAAAACATTTACCGACGACGAGCTAAGCTCTGAAGGCTTTAATTCAGAGCTTGGCGACAGAGGAGGTTAATGTTTTGGCATCTTGGTATAAACATATGACAAAGGGAATGACGCTAATTGAGCTTACCTTAGCCATGGCAGTATTAATGGTTGCGCTCGGTGCGATTATGATAAGCACATCCGGACGCAACAACGACTATCGCACAGTATACAATGCCGCAAGGGTGCTGCAAGCGGATATGCGCTACATACAGCGCAGAGCCATAATGGAAGGCCGCGAAATGCGCATGTATTTTGACCTAAGAGCAAATCGTTATGTAATATACGCGCCCCCCGACGTTAGCAATGTATATCGCACCGTATATTTACCCGATGGTGTAGTATTTTTACCGGCTACAACATTTCACGGTCGCGGGATGGGATACAGGCCGCGAGGCACACCTACCCAGGCCGGCACAATCACATTACAAAAAGGAAGATATCGACGCCGTGTAACGGTTATACCGGCCGGCGGCAGGGCAGAGGTACAGCCCGCAGATATAGTAGGAGGCTAAAAAATGGAACAAGTAATGCACAACTACATGGAAGACATAGTACGCGCAAAAATGCCGGACGTACTAAAAAGTATGCCCGACATATGCAAATGCGAACGCTGCGAGTTGGACAGGATGGCCTATGTGCTAAACAACAGCCCGCCAAAGTATGTAGTAACATCAAAGGGCAAGCTGTATGCAAAGCTAAACGTACTGCAAGGCCAGTTTGACGTAGACATCGTGCGCCTAATCACAGACGCGGCGGTACGCGTAGACAAAAACCCACGACACGACGAAGAAATTTAACTTAGGAGGAAACACATGATTTCAGCAGGAGAATTTAGAAACGGTGTCACCATAGAATTTGACGGTGCGTTATTTATCATCAACGACTTTCAGCATGTAAAGCCGGGCAAAGGCGCGGCGTTTGTGCGTTCTACGCTAAAAAATTTAGAAACAGGTGCGACGGTAGAAAAAACCTTCCGCCCGTCGGAAAAAATGCCCCGCGCCCACATAGACCGTCGCGATTTGCAGTATCTGTACAACGACGGCACACTCTATTATTTCATGGATAACGAATCCTTTGAGCAGCTGGAAATGAATGCAAACGACGTAGGCGAAAGCCTCGTTTTTGTAAAGGAAAACGAGACGGTACAAGTGCTAATGCACAACGGCCGCATTTTCGGAATCGAGCCGCCGCTCTTCGTAGAGCTGGAAATAACGGAAACCGAACCCGGCTTTAAAGGCGACACAGCCCAAGGCGCAACAAAACCCGCCACAGTAGAAACAGGCGCGACAGTAAAAGTGCCTCTATTCGTAAGCATTGGCGAAAAAATAAAAATTGACACACGTACAGGCGAATATCTTGGTCGTGTTTCATAAAATTTGCTTTCAGACATTTCCAGTCATAAAAAATCTCTCTCGGCAAATAATACTCTTGTAGCAAATCGCTACATGATATTTGAAGGGAGAGATTAGTTGTGTCGAGAAATAAAGCAGTCGTGCCCGAAGCAAGAGCAGCTTTGGACGCGTACAAATATGAAGTAGCTAACGAAATCGGCGTACCTTTGAAACAAGGTTACAACGGCGACCTAACATCTGCACAAAACGGCAGCGTAGGCGGCTACATGGTTAAAAAAATGATAGAAGCACAAAAATCAAAAATGTCCGGCCAATAGGCTCGATAATAAAAAGCGGCACGCCCTCGGGCGCGTCGCTTTTTATAGCGAATTAATCCGCTATACATTTGATAAAGGACGCGCATGGTGATACAATGGGAGTGATTTCCAATTATAGAAAAGGATGGTGTAACATGTCAGAAGAAATGCTAAATGGTATGACCATAATTGTGGACGGCAAAAAATTTGTGCTGCCGATATCCATAATTAAACGCTCCTTCAAAGCAGAAGAAAAGAGCATAACACACGAGCCGGGAGGCACTCGTATCATCGACACAAACGAAGGAATAACGGCATTGTTAAACATGTCGGACTATCTGGATTTGCCCCCGTCGGACAAGCCGATGGATGAGCAAATTGTTATGCTGCTTGAGGATAAGCGCAGGCGTGTGGGTGTGTTTGTGGACGCCTTGGTGGGAGAGTGCAAGGCTATGTGCAAAACCCTGCCGACATTTTGTGGCGATGGTGCGCACATAGGCGGGTGCGCGCTGATAAACGATAACGAAATGTGCCTGCTAATCAGTCACGAAGGCTTATTCGAAGGCATAACTCCCGACGGCCCCGAGGAGGAGCCAATCGAGCAGCTACCGCCACCGGAAGAATCCGCGATTGTAATAGACAAAAGCGGAATGGAAAACAAATACTTAACCTTCGAGCTTTTTAACGAAGACTACGCCATCCAAATCGAATATGTAAAAGAGATAATCACCCTCTCCGAAATCACCGCCGTACCAAAAGCCCCGCCCTATGTAGAAGGCATAATAAACCGCCGAGGCGACATTATCCCCATAATAAACTTCCGCAGGATGGTAATGGCTCCGGAAGCCACCACGCCCCCCACAAACATAGTAATACTGGAACACGAAGGTATCCCCCTGGGTATACTAATCGACAAAATAAAAGAAACCCTCACCATACCGGAAGAAAGCGTAGCACCCCTGCCACAAAACAAAGAATCCACCGCCACAAACTACGTAAGTAAATCCGGCCGCCACGACAGCAATGTATATCTAATACTCGACCTGGCCGATATCTATGCGGCTTTGCAGTAATATTTCGCGATAAATGCAATCGTAGGAATTATTCTTTGACAGTAATCTCCGTGACTGCAAAAAAGTGGAAGGTTTCGTTAGCCACTTCGTAGTATTTGTATGTGCCTACTATTTCGATAATCGCGCCGTGGGGGGGATAGCCTACGGTTTCTATTAATTCGTCCGAAAGGATAAACTCAAAGGCCGCACCGCAGCAGCCCACTGTTAAATCCAGCACAATGTAATGTATGTTAGCTTGAAACATTTCCCAATAAAATGTGTAATGCGAGCCTCTTATGCGCACTACCTGCCCCAGATGAGCTGTGGGGTTAAATTCCAACTGCGCCGCCTGCGCCGATACCATTGTTACGCTCATCTGCGTCATATCAATGTCTACGGGTGTGCGCTCCTCCGTGTCGCCGCCCTGCGAGCCGCACCCTGCAAGCAAAGCGACAGCAATAAAAATTACCAAAAATTTTTTCATTTTTTATCCCCTTTTCACGATAAAGCCTATTAGGCTAAAAATCGCAAAGCCTACGATATCTACAGCCACTATTGTAGAGCCTACGGGCGTGCCTGCCAAGATAGAAATTACAATTCCCAGCGCGGCACAGACCATCGAGAAGATAACGGAGCAAATTGTAACGGATTTAAAGCTCCTAAAAACCCGCATAGCCGAAAGCGCGGGAAAAATTACCAAGGCAGAAATCAAAAGCGCACCGACCAAGTTAATAGCGAGCGAAATAATAACGGCAATCACGATGGCTAAAATAAAATTATAAGTTTTAGCCCGCGTCCCTGTGGCGGTAGAAAAATCTTCATCAAAGGTAACAGAAAAAATCTTATGATAAAACAATAAAAAAACGGCAATGACAAGCACCGACAAAACAATGCTGAGCCAAACATCCGTAGTAGAAAGCGTCAAAATAGAAATGGAGCCAAAAAGCGCGGTACAAACATCCCCCGCCAAATTAGCCGAAGCGGAAAAGACATTTAAAATAAGATAGCCAATCCCCAGCGCGCTCACAGAAATCATAGCAAGTGCGGCGTCGCCCTTGATATTGGTATTTTGACCTGTACGCAGCAGCAAAATCGCGCTGATAATGGTAACAGGAAGCACAACAATAAATTGATTAGTAAGGCTAAAAGCGGCGGCGATGGCAATAGCACCAAAAGCCACATGAGAAAGCCCGTCCCCGATAAAAGAAAACCGTTTTAAAACAAGCGTAACGCCCAAAAGCGAGGAGCAAAGCGCGATAAGCACACCAACGATAATCGCATACTGCACAAATGTAAACGAAAAATAAAAAGCCAGCCTGTCAATAATATCCGTCATGCGCCATAGCCTCCTCTATCTACATAATCCTCTTTTGTGCCGAAAAACACGGACGAGCCTTTTCCGATATGCAAAATATGAGAAGCGTACCTTACAGAAGCCTCGATATCGTGAGAAATCATTATGATTGTCGTACCGCCTTTGTTAAGGGAGGCGATGACTTCGTACATTTCTGCTGTGGCGTTTGGGTCGAGACCGGCGGCAGGCTCGTCCAACAGAAGAATTTTGCGAGTAGCGCACAACGCTCGCGCAAGCAAAACACGCTGCTGTTGCCCGCCAGAAAGCTCACGATAACAACGCTTTGCCAAATGGTCGATTCCCAGCTTTTGCATATTATCCTCAGCCAATTGCTTTTCTGCCCGCGTGAAAAAAGGCCGCAAGCCAACACGATTCAAACAGCCGCTGCGCACCACCTCCCGCACCGAAGCAGGGAAGTCCTTTTGCGCCGCCGTTTGCTGCGGCATGTAGCCTATTTCTGTAGTGGCAAAGCCGCTGTCGGTTACTATTTTGCCCGAAATCGGCGTTTTCAGGTTTAAAATCGTCTTCATTAATGTGCTTTTTCCCGAGCCGTTTTCGCCTACTATGCACAGATATTCTCCTGCGTTTACGGCAAAGGATAGGTCGGAGACTACGGTTTTTCCTTCGTAGCCCAGGGTTAGCTTTTCACAGGTTAGCTGTGGCATATTTACCTCTATCTAAGTGCTTCGCTCAGCACGTATAAGTTTTCGCGCATGATGGAAAGATAAGTTGCGCCATTTTGTGCATCACGCGCACTCACCGATTGCATGGAGTTTAACACAAGCGTTTGTGGGTTGCCAACAGAATCTCTGGCTATGGTGCGTGCAATATTTTGGTCGGCACTCTCCGTCACCAAAATCGTATGCAAACCAAGGTAGTCAACCCGCCCTATCAGAAACGCAATCGTTGTAAAACTGGCCTCTGTCTCGGCATGGCAACCGGGGAATGCGGCATAATGATGAATCCCATAATCCCGCAGAAGATAATAAAACGGAAAGCGGTCGGCAAACAAAACCGTATTTTTAGACCCCGCCTTAACCGCCGCCTCGTACTCGGCATTAAGCGTCCACAGCTTTCCGATATACGTATTTAAGTTTGCACGAAAATCCTCGGCGTTATCGGAGTCGAGCCTAATGAGCGCGTCGGCAATCGCCGCCGTAAGCGTTTTTGCGAAGCCAAGCGAAAGCCATACATGCTCATCATAATCATGGTCATGTCCGCAGTCGTGATGATGGTCGTGATGGTGGTCGTGTTCGCAGCCGTGATTATGGTCGTGATGGTCGTGGGTGCAGTCTTCGTCGTCGCAGTCGTGGTGATGATGGTGGTGATGATGGTGGTGATGATGGCTGTGTCCATGTCCATGCCCATGATGATGATGGTCGCAGCTATCATGCCCGCAGTCGTGATGATAACTCACAGCGTCCCCCAGCACCTCCATCAGATTGACAACAATCATATTTGGGTTCATAGAATTAGTCAAAACATCCGCCACCCACAAATCCGAATGTCCGCCTACATAAATAAACATGTCGCTGGTAGAAATCCGCGCAACATCGCTAACAGAAGGCTGAAAGTTATGCAAATCCACCCCGCTGTCCGTAAGAAACGATAGATTAAAATTGCCGATATGCTCCCCTGCGATTTCCCGCACCCAGTCGTAGGGAGGGAAGATGGTGCTTACGATATTAAATTGGGTTTCTGTAGCGGGAGTGGCCTCGGCAGCGGTGTTTTCGCTTCCGTTTCCGTTCTCCGCACAGCCGCTAAACAGCGTTAGCGCAAGGATTGCCAAAACTAACATGCCTAATAATTTTTTCATTTTATCCTCCACACTCTTCACAAGTCCCGTAAAAAACGGTCTTGTACATATTTATTTTAATAGAATGCCCCGTAAGTAAATGATTTTGCAAACCATCCAGCTCGTCGCATTCGAAATGCTGTAATTCACCGCAGCCTTCGCATTTTAGATGAAAATGGCTGTGGCAGCTTTCTTCCGCATACTGATAGCACGCACCTGATACGCCGTCGGTAACATATCGCCGCACCTTTCCGCTTTCCGCGAGCTTGTCGAGGTTACGAAACACCGTGGTACGGCCTATCGGCACTTCCATCTTGCAAAAATGCGCCACAATCTCCGCCGCCGTCACATGCGAGTCCTTATGTGCAATCATATAATCCAGCACGGCTTCCATCTGCTTTGTTTTGTAATTATTGGAACGCGTCAAAACCATCCCTCCTATGAATATGAAACCGAGTTCCATTTTATTCTATTATAACACACTTGTCTATACCGGAATAAAATAAAAGCCGGTTATGTAAACTCTTATTTTTGACCGACTATATTTTCAAAACGACCACTTATCAAAAATCAATGGAAAGTAAAGCGCATGTTTCTTATAATGAAATTACAGTGAGATTGGAGGTGACATGATGCAAGTTGAAATAAAAATTGATACGAATTACGAAGAGCCAAAAGTGACAATTACTACAAACAAGATGACCGATGAAGTAAGCGAACTTGTCCGAAAAATATCAGAGCATACGCCATCTGTTTTAGTCGGTTTCAAAAATGATAATGCTTCTATTCTTGATTGCGGAAAAGTCATTCGATTCTATTCGGCAAACCAAAAAGTTTATGCTGTAACTGAGGACACAGAGTACACGATACGCCTGCGGCTTTATGAACTTGAACAGCGTCTCAACTCAGCAGAATTTGTACGCATATCAAATTCAGAGATTATTAACTTGAAAGAAATAAAAGGATTTGATTTGAGTTTTTCAGGCACAATTTGCGTCCAATTCCAAAACAATTCCGTTTCTTATGTTTCAAGACGTTATGTCACTAAAATCAAGCAAATATTAGGAATGTGAGGTAATGAGTTATGAAGAAAAAAGCAATCTTGCGAGGGCTTTTAGGTATTCCTTTGGGAATTGCACTGGGTCATGTAATTACAATCGTTATATCTATTGTAATTGGTGATGGAAACCATTTATCGGCTATCCCGGAACTGGTTTATGAGTTTGGCGGCGAATTAAACGCAGTCATATTTCAAGCTATCTTATATGGTACGTTAGGTGCTTCGTTTTCTGCTGCTTCTGTCATATGGGAAATGGAACGCTGGAGTATCGTAAAACAGACAGGGTTATATTTTTTGATTACAGCAGCTACAATGCTTCCTGTTGCTTATTTTGGGCATTGGATGGAGCGTTCTGTTTTAGGATTTGTGATTTATTTCGCTGTTTTCGTTGCGATTTTTGTATTCATGTGGCTTGTTCAATACGCTATATGGAAAAATAAAATCAAGCATATAGACAGTAAAGTTAAAGAGAGAAATTAAATACATGGTTTTGTTTTGTAGTTATTGGAACGCGTCAAAACCATCCCTCCTATGAATATGAAACTGAGTTCCATTTTATTCTATTGTAACACACTTGTCTATACCGGAATAAAATAAAACTGACACTAAAATAAGGAGAATTCTCTATGTCACATGAAGTATCGGGACTACCCGTAGCCTATCCCTATGTACCGCGCCAGCATTTTACCCAACGCTATTCCGACGAAGACGCCATTATGCGAGGCACGTTGTTTCCGGAGCTGGACTTGCCGTTCCGCGATTTCCAAATCGAACAACCGCTTCCAAGCACACCAATGACAGAGCTAATGATGATAGACTTCGTTTGTCTGGAGCTGCGCCTATACCTCGACACAAACCCAAACGACACTACAGCGGCAGAGCTTCACAAAGAATACCAAGCAAAATCGGAACAAGCGAAACAAAATCTCGGTGACGAAGACTGGGTCTTCTCACCCTGGCCATGGGAAGGGGAAGCATAATGTTTGTATATGAAAAAAAATTGCAGTACCCGGTAAAGATTAAAAATCCAAACCCAAAGCTCGCAAAATTTATTATCACACAGTACGGCGGCCCCGACGGTGAGCTTGGCGCAAGCCTACGTTATCTAAGCCAGCGTTTTGCCATGCCCTATCCGGAGCTACGCGCAATCCTGACGGACGTAGGCACGGAAGAACTCGGACACCTGGAAATGATTGGCACAATCGTATACCAGCTAACCCGAAACCTAACCGTCACAGAAATAAAAGAAGCAGGCTTTGGTGATTACTTTGTAGACCACACGACGGGGATTTTCCCGATAGCGGCGTCGGGTACGCCGTGGAGCGCGACGACATTCCAGTCCAAGGGCGACGTAATAGCCGACCTGGTGGAAGACATGGCCGCAGAGCAAAAAGCCCGCGCCACCTACGACAACATTCTACGCATGGTAGACGACCCCGACGTACGCGACCCCATCATCTTCCTGCGCGAGCGGGAAATAGTCCACTTCCAACGCTTCGGCGAAGGCCTGGAAATCACAAAAGAACGCATGAACAGAAAAAATATGTACGCAATAAACCCCGCCTTTGACAAAGAGTAGAGATTTGTTTTTTTGACCAAAAGCGTTCTAAGCCATACGCTACGCGGCTTGGAGCGCTTTTTACAAAATCATCAAACTGGTATATAATATCCCCTAACCTTAAAAGAAAGGGGCAAAAAAATGCGTTGGGTGCTTGGTTATGCTTGCGCGCTGTGTGTGCTTGTGCTTATTATTAGCCAAAGTGTGATAATACCCACATTTTTTATGCCCTTTTTCAGATGGCACTACACGCAGGAGAACGCACATGGTCAAGATATAGCGCAAGAAATAGGAATAAGCCACGACGACCTGATGTACGTAACCACGGAATTATTAGCATACATGCGCGGAAGGCGCGACACCCTACACGGCATAACAGTCGAAGTAAACGGCCGCACAGAGCGCGGAAGCCGCACCCTTGGCGAAAACTTCTTTTCCACGACAGAAATACGGCATATGTACGACGTACGTATCTTATATGACCTCCTGTTTATGGTGCGCAATGTGGCGTTTTTTGCACTAATCGCGCTGATACTTGGGATTATTTTAATGGGCGAGCGTCCCCTGTTTTTGCTTTCGCGCTGCTGCCGCGAGATTTTGGTCGGGTTTTTGGGCATCGTTGCTATTTTGGCGGCGGTGATTTCGATTAATTTTGAACGGAGCTGGGATATTTTCCATTATATTTTCTTCCGTGGAGACGCGGCAAATTATTGGAGGCTTACACCTTTTGTGGATTTGATGATTAATATGTACCCATTGCATTTCTTTCTTTATATATCAATTTTTGTGGCGGGGCTTATTGCCGTGTTTAGTGCGATTATCATTATCGCAGGCACGGTTTATCTGCGGTACGACCGCGCACCCGGGTTTGGTACGCCATGATTTTACTGTGGATTTTATTTTGGATTTTTGCCGTGCTTATCGGGCTTATTTTGCTTGTTATTCTGCTTTTGGCCGTGCCTGTAAGATACGCTGTCACCGCAACCCATGACAATGCTACAAACTACACCATACGTGCAACATATCTTTTCAAGATAGTCCGCTTTTACTACGAAAATATCGACGGCGTAGAAAATTCTCGCTTTTACATCGTTTTTTTTAGAATATCTTCAAAAAAGAAGGATTCAAAACCAAAAAGCAAAACAGAAAAAACAGAAAAAAAAGAGGAATTACCCGTAGATTCTCCTAAAAAAGAAAGTATAACCAAAAAAATCACAAACGCATATGAAGTCTTGACAGACGGGCAAGGAAAAACTATCATAAAACAAGTGGTCGGCACACTAAAAAAAGTAGCCCGTTCACTGTTGCCCGAATATGTTAATGTAAACGGCTCGGTCGGTTTGGCTTGTCCCTTTAAGACAGGACTGCTTTTTGGAGCGTATGAAACCATTGCGGGCATGTTTCCTTCTATAAAAGAAAAGGTTACGCTTACAGGCGATTTTAATTCCGACGACGTGGTTTTTCGCTTAAATGCCACCGTGCGCGGCAAAATAAATGCACTCCGCATAATCTTGCCGATTTTATTTATGGTCATCAAAAAACCCATGCGTACGTTTTTATTAGACTTATGGTGAAAGGGAAGATAAAAAATGCACAATATAAATGAAAATCTAAAAACGCTTTTTTCCAAAATGGAGGACTTTGTTTCCACCAAAACAGTGGTTGGTGAGGCCGTGCATTTTGGCGATACAATCATTGTACCTTTAGTTGACGTCACATTTGGTATGGGGACGGGGCTTGCCGATACTCCCTCCGATGACAAAAATCCCGCCAAAGGCGCGGGCGGCGGTGCGCTTGGCGCAAAAATGTCGCCTTCGGCAGTTATCGTCATCGTAAACGGTACTGTTCAGCTCGTTAACGTAAAAAGCCAGGAAAGCGTTAACAAACTCATCGACATGGTGCCGGGGATTCTTTCAAAGCTAAACCTTGGCTCTTTCTTTGACAAAAAGGATAAAAACGCTGACGCAGGAGAGATTGGGGACGAGTAAAAATGGACGCCTCTTATGTAAACGCTTTTGTACAGGGCGCGCAACGCGTTTTCGCTACAGTGTGCCAAGAAACCCCCACCGTGGGTAAAATCTTTGTAAAAACAAACCCGTACACAGCCTCGGAAGTAACCGTTTCGGTTAGCATTATAGGGGCTTTTGAGGGTGATGTTGTTTATAACATGCTGGAGGCCACAGGCTGTTCCATCGTCTCCCGCATGATGATGGGTATGCCCGTGCCAACCCTGCAAGACGACATGGCAAAATCCGCTCTCTCGGAACTCGCTAACATCGTCTCGGGTAACGTAGCCACCATATTCGCGGGCAAAGAAATCGTCGTGGACATAAAACCGCCGCAGCTAAAATTCGGCGCGACCGCAGCAGACTTCCCTGTCGCAGAAAAGGTCGCTAAAATCGTATGTGTTCCGCTGGTATTTGCGGATGGCAGTATATTCGAAGTGGATGTAATGATTCCCTAATCTCCGCAACCGCACCAAGCGGCAATGTCATATTTGGCATACAATGTCCGCATGGCAAACCAACCAAAACAGGCTTTCCCTCAGCAACCAACAGCTCGCCAATGGCGAGCTTTATTGTTTCCGTCGTTTCCGGCGAAAAATCGCCCAACACAAAACCCACCGCGTCCCTTAACTTACCCGCCTGTTTCAACTGCACAATCATCCTGTCAATCCTATATGGCGGCTCATCTATCTCCTCCAAAAACAACACACAACCCCTGGTATCAATTTCATACGGCGTACCCAGTGACGCGCAGATTACTGATAGATTTCCTCCTTTTAACAACCCTTTTTTAAAACCTTGGGGGAAACTTTTCTGGAGAAAAGTTTCCCCCAAACCCCCTTCAAAAGACTTTGGCATTTGGGGGTGGGTAGCGACGAAAAGTGATTGATGGAGGGATTTTAGGGTGGGTAGGTCGGCGGTGGGTAGGTCGGCTGCGGGCATGGGGGCGTGGTAGGTTACTAGGTTACATATTTGGTTTAGGGCTATGTGCAGGGCGGTTACGTCGGAGTAGCCTGCGAAGATTTTTGGGTTTTGGCGGATTAGGTTGTAGTTTAGGTGTGGGAGAAGGCGGGCTGCTCCGTAGCCGCCCCTTGCGGCAAAAATCCCTTTTATATCGGGGTCGGAGAAGGCGGTGTGTAGGTCGCGTAGGCGGATTTCGTCGGGGGCAGCCAGGTATGGCGAAGCATCGTCGCTGTGGGTGGTGTGACAGCTTTCCATTATGCGGACTTTTAGGCTCATGTTTTCCAGGATTTTTATTCCTGCGGCCAGTTTTTGTGGGTTTACGGGGCCGCTTGTGGCGGTGATTGCTACGGTGTCGCCTTTTTTTAGTTTTGGGGGGATTGTCATGTGACACTTCCTTGTGATTTTTTGTATATATATGCTAAAATGTTGTAAACGTTTACTATAGCGAAATAATTCGAAATCCATCCCGCCTGTCGCGGCAAAACCGCGAAAAACACGGTTTTTCGCCGCCGCTCCGTCGGGACGGTTTCTCATTGATTTCGCTGTACTCGGAGGGGAATATGAACTTTACACATGAAATAATCAAGGGGACGCCGCATAAAAAAATGCTCCGCAAGGGGACCGGGCTTGTTTTGGAGGGCGGCGGAATGCGGGGATTTTTTAGTGCAGGGGTTTTTGAGGCTTTTATGGATGAGGGGATAATGTTCCCGTATATTGCGGGGGTGTCGGCGGGGGCGGCAAATGCCTATACCTACATTGCGGGTCAGCGTTTGCGCAATCGGCAGATTGTGGAGTTTTATGCGCATGATAAAAACTATATAAGCTACAGAAATTTGTTGCGTAAGGGTTCACTGTTTGGGTATGATTTTATTTTTAGGGGAATCCCCGCCCGGCATATTTTTTTCGACAGGGAAAATTTTGATAACACGGATATACGGTTTTTGACGGGCGCGATGGATTGCGCCACGGGCGAAACCGTGTGGTTCGAAAAGCATGATATTTCGGACGACTATATGGAGATAGTGGCGTCGTGTTCTGTGCCGCTGGCTGCCGGGATGATAAAACATCGTGGGATGGAGCTGCTGGACGGCGGGGTTTCTTCGCCCATTCCCATAGAAAAATCCATCGCGGACGGCAATGATTTTCATGTGATTGTGCTTACGAGAAACCATGATTATGTAGCCGCGGCGGCAAAGCACACCGCGCTTATTAAATTTTTTTATCGAAAATATCCAAAGCTTGTGGAAGCTATGTTAACTCGGCACGAGCGGTATAATCAACAGATTTTGTTATGCAAAAAATTGGTTGCCGAGCAAAAGGCGATTATCATACGGCCGCAGCTTCCGATTGCCGTGGGGCGTACTACCACCGACACGGCAAAGCTTCTCGCGCTTTACGACGAAGGGCATGACGAGGGGAAAAAGGTTGTGCAAAATCATTTTGTAACGAGGAACACAACGTAAATACCTTATAACCGCTAAAAAATAACCCGCAGCAATAGTCTTGACAAAATACATATTACTGCATATTCTATACATGCACAGTAACATGCGCAGCAGGGCGGCATAGAATGGGGTGAGAGTTTTGCGCATTGTTTTAGCTTATCAATCCAGCATACCAATATATGAACAAATTAAAGAACAAATTAAGGCTTCCGTATTATCAAGGGAATTGTCGGAGAATGAGTTATTACCCTCTATCAGACAACTTGCGCGTGACCTGAAAGTTAGCGTTATGACAACAACACGCGCATACAACGACCTGGAAATTGAGGGCTATATTGTTACAGTTCCGGGCAAGGGGTGTTATATCAAGAAAGTTGATGATGATTTCATTAAATCTAAACACATAAATGAAACAAAAAAAGCATTAACCTTAGCCATTCATCAAGGGAGTATTGCAGGTTTAACCATTTTAGAACTTCATAAATTATTAGATGAATTGGAGGAACAACGGCATGAAAAATGTGATTGAAGTAAAAAACCTTACAAAAAGGCGCAAAAATTTTTCATTGGATAGCATTTCCTTTGAAGTGCCAAATGGCTTTATTTGTGGATTTATTGGGCAAAACGGAGCGGGAAAAACTACAACGCTAAAACTAATGTTGAATATGGCTTTGAGGGATAGTGGGGAAATAGAGATATTGGAAAAATCCAATAATGATATTTCAGTAAAAGAGGAACTGGGGGTTTTATTGGACCAGCCTTATTTTCAAGATTCTTGGACACCCATTGACGTTGAAAACGCTATGCGCCCATTTTACAAATCGTGGGATAGCAACATATATCATCAATATCTTCAACGATTCTCATTAAATTTCGGTCAAAAATTCAAAACATTATCACGAGGCATGAAAATGAAGTTAGGCTTGGCTACGGCGTTATCACATAATGCGCGGTTATTATTGCTTGACGAACCTACATCCGGGCTTGACCCAGTTATGCGTGATGAAATGTTAAATATTTTACGAGATTACATGGCGCAAGAAGATAGAAGTATATTCTTTTCAACTCATATAACAAGCGATTTGGAAAAAATTGCAGATTTTATAGTTTATATACACAAAGGACAAATAATATACAGTGGTCTTAAAGATGAACTAATCGAAAAGTATTGTTTGATTAGGGGCGGAAAAAATGACTTGCCAACGGAAAAACGTCAAAAAATTATTGGGCTTAGGGAGCATATTAGTGGTTTTGATGGCATGATTGATGTTTCTCATGTCGGGGGATTTTCTTCTAATGTCGTTATGGAAGCTGTAACATTGGAAGATATTATGGTTTATATAAATAAAACCGATGATTCCGGTTTAGGGGGCGATATGAGATGATTACTAAAATGATAGCTTTTGACTGGCTAACTATGAAAAAAGGTTTGGCCGTTGATTTTATAATTATACCTATTTTGATTCTGGTTTCCGGGGCATTTCACCCTCTTTATATGATTCCTCTCAGCGTTTTTTTCAGTTTTGGCTTTACGCCTTTTGGAGCTGAAGAAAAAGGGGATTTACATTATCTTCATCTTTCTATGCCTGTAAAAAGAAGCGATGTAGTTGTAGGGCGGTTTGCTTTATCATTTATCATATTCCTTTGTAGTTTAATTTTAGGACGATTGCTTATATCAGTCATGGGGTTTATTTCTGCAAATATCGGTTTATCGTTTTTAATTCACCCGTCTATCAGTTTTAGCGAGTACTTAACGATATTGACAATAAGTTATCTGTTGTATGCCCTGCTTAGTCTTTTAGTTTTTCCTGTAATGTTCAAACTCGGATATTCCAAAGGCAAACATATAAGCATATATGGAGGGTATATACCCCTTATGTTTATTTTTGTTGTCCTGGCCGCATGGGATTGGTCAACTACCGTTTGGGGACGCAGGGCAGAAAGTCCTATTATAAGGCTGATTGAATACGCATCTGAAAATTTGGTTGCAAGCGGAATTGCTTTATTTATTGTTTCAACTTCCATTTTATTATTATCGTATTTGCTTTCACTTCGTGCATATAGGAATCGTGATTTTTAGCAGTGCAATATGTAGTAAGGGGCGGTTAACCCCTTAAAAATTACAGTGTAATCGTAAACTGCCTTGTACCCGCGCCGAGTGCGTTTTCTGCGGAGAGGGTAAAGGTAAACGTGCCGCCGCGAGTGGGTGTTCCCATTAATACGCCTGTTGTGGATACCAGTGTCATTCCGGGCGGTAGGCTGCCTTCCGCCACGCTCCAGTGTATGGGGGCGTGGTTATTTTGTGTTGCGGAAAACTGCATGGCAACGTGACGCCCGTTTTCGCGCCGGAGAATATCCTCGGTTATAACCGGCACGGAAATATTCGGCGTATGGTTTTCCAAGGAGGCAAGCACGGCGTAGAAGGCGGCTTTTGCCTGTCTGTCCATGTCAAACAACGCCGGACGCTGTGCATATGGCCACCTTCTCCACGCGTTTTGCTGTGCGGGTAGGTCTTGCCAAATAAAGAAGGTAACGCGCTCCAGGTATTCCTGCATTTCTAAATAGAAGTTAAACATACGATAATACCGAGCGGCTTGCTCCAGGAAAAGCTGTGGCAACCCAACGGTTTCGGGGTTTATTGTGGAGCCTAGTCCGTCGCCCGAGAGGTAGATGTTTAACTCGGTTACGCTAACGCGTGCGCCCGTTTGCGCAAACCTTATGATGGAATCACGTACAAGCTCGGGGTCGCTCATCCAGCCGCGGATACCCTGATGTGATTGCATTCCGATACCTTCTATGAGCAGGCGGCCGTCGTATAGCTCGTGGTTGCGCCAGCGGTCGTTGATGGATTCTACCATTTGTGCTATGGCTTCGCGCTTGCCCGGGGTTTGCTCGTTGTAGTCGTTGTAGTACAAAACCGCAAACGGGTCGTACATACGCGTAAATTTGAATGCGTAGAAAATATAATCCGAGCCGCATTCGTCATCAACCGCGCCGTTTGCGAAAGCGTCGTACCAAAACGAGGCTTGGTCGCCGTCGGTTATTCCCCTGCCTTCGCGACGCATGTGGGCGCGCCAGTTGGGATTTGCATTCCATTCGCTTAGGGTGTTTACGCCCCAGATGGATTCATTTACTACGTCGTAGGCTAGGATTCTGCCCGCATAGCGGCCTGCTACCGTGCTGATATAGCGGTGCATGTTTTCTATCGCTTGTTGGCGGGTTACCGGACGACCCGGTGCTTCGTTTGTAAGCCAGCGGCGGGATTGCGTATGCCATACGAGCGTGTGCCATACCATTGCGAGGTCGTTGGCTTCTGCCCAGTTTACGATGTAATCCGGGGTTGTCCATGTGAAGTTCCATGCATTTGCTTGTCCGCCCAGTACATTGCTTACTTTGTGCAAGTTTGACGCGGTAATCTGGTTGTAGTGGTGAAGATATTTGTCGTGGGTTGTGCGGTCGTTCATCTGCGCATGGGTACTCCAAATGTTGCCGAACCAAAAGAATTCATTAAATTCCTCGGCCAGCGACGGCAAGGTTAAATCCCATGCATTGCCACGCGCACCCGCTGCGGCTCTTGCTGCCGAGGCTTCTGCTACGGCAACGGCACGTTCTGCGATTGCCGCTACTGCGCCTGCTTGTACTTCTGCGATTGCTGCTGCTTCCGCCGCGCCCTGTGTCGCCGCACCAAATGTGATTTCCGTTATTTCCATAGAAATTAACTGTTGAAACCGCGCTGTAAGATGGACATACGGACGCTTGACGCATGATTCCGTAAGCACCCACTCAATCACATGACTGCTGCCCGCAACGGGCGTCCACTCCTGCTGTTGCCCTGAGGGAACAATAAACATCGCATAATTACCCATATCCGGCCCAACAGAACGCGCAAAAACACCACGCGAGTTACCGCCTTGGCTGATAATCGTAAAATAGAAGCGTACGGAATCTCCGATAGAAGCACCCTCGGGCAAAATAAACACAAGCCCGTTGTCAAAGCCGGCATACGTCCTTTCGTAGTGCAATGCGTTACCTGCGGTAAGCGTGAGACTTTGGGAATCATCTCCGCCGCCGCCAAGGAAAACAAAATTATTCCAAGGGTTTTCGTCCGATGTTCTGCCGATTTCTTCGCCTGTGACAAGCCCTGCGGCACGCCATACAGGGATTTGGTCGGATAGGCTCCATGATGCGGCGGCAGGCTCGGGCATGTTTGGTGGCGTTGCAATCTCTACTGCCGAGGCTCCTGCGTTCCAGATTACCTCATGTCCGACACTTTCCAGCGGCAAGCGGATAGGAACCATTGTTCTTTCGTTTATCACCTGCGCGTGGACGTCCAGTTGATTTGCTTCGCCATTTGTGGTGAACGTCTCACTGCCTACGGTGATAAGCAATTCGTATCGGGCATTTGTGATAATGGCGGTGCTTGCCGCCTCGTCCCATTCCACATCAAAGCCCAGTGCCTCAAATACAGCGCGGATAGGCACAAGCGTACGCCCGTCCAATACAACAGGCCCCGCGTCCGAGAAATCAACAGCCCGTCCGTCAACAAAAACGGAAATTTCATCCGCCGAAACCGTCAATGGCGTAAACGCCGCTGACAAAATTACGACAAGTGCGATTAAAACTAACTTCATTTTTTTCATTACTTCAAATCCTCTCATATTTTTTTTAATTGTACTACGATATCCTAAACTTCACTAGGGGTTACAAAAACCGTCCCGACAGGTGGGACGGTTTCTCATTTTAATCGGGGGAGCAATAACAAAAGGTGTGCTTGCGGCACGCTTTGCTCTACGCGGTTTTTGCTTGTGCGATTCTCGCGCTTGAGCGTTTTTTTACATATCTGTACGTTAACGCCAGTCCAAAGGCGGCTGCGGCGGCCAACGCACCGTATTTGGCGATTTTCTTGCGTTTGGAAAGCTCAAACATTGCTGTTTCGGCTTCTTCCAGGAAGATGTCGCTTATTTCGCCTATGCAGGTTAGTAGTCGTTTTGCTTCTTTCATATTGTGATTCCCTCCTTCTCCAGATGTGTGCGTAGTTTTTTTCTTGTGCGGAATAGCAGTGATTTTATTTTGCTTTCGCTTGTTTTAAAGCGGGTGCTTATCGCGCCTATGCTTTCGCTGTGGAAGTAGCGCAGTACAAAGACCACTCTTGCGGGCTTCTCCAGCGTGCTTAGGAATATGTTTATTGTGTCGGTTACTATTAGGGCTTCGTGGGCTTCCTCGGGGGTGCTTTTGGGGGAGGGTAGGCATTCTTCCAACTCGCCCAGCATTATGCTTACTTCTCCGCCGCCCCTTTTTGCGGCTTTTTTTGCTTCCCATTTGTTTAGGGAAAGATTGCGTGCGATTTTTGCCAAAAACGCCCCAAACATTACCGGGCGGCTCGGTGGGATTACATTCCAGCTTTTTAGCAGGGTGTCGTTTACGTTTTCGTCAGCGTCCTCGGTGCTGTGCAGGATGTTGTTTGAAACCACAAACATCCGCTTGCCGTATTTTTGTTTTGTTTCGTCCAAGGCTGCTTCTTCTCGACTAAAGTACATGTCCAGGATTTGCATGTCTTCCATTTGCATATCCTCCTCTCACTTATATAGACAGATTTTTTTTTGCAGACGTTGCAACCGATTAATTTTTTTCCTGTCTATATTAGTGTAACCCAAAAAAATCGAGGAGGAAACAATTATGTATCAAGTAATTTCGGACGGCGGCTGTGACTTTACAAAAGAGGAAGCAAAAAAGCACAATATAGAGGTAGTGCCATTTTACATTACATTTGAAGAAGAGCATTTGCGCGAAGGCATTGACATCACACGTGAGGATTATTTTAAGCGGCTTTTGGCGGACAAGGGTATGTTTCCGAAAACAGCCCAGCCAAGCCCGCAGGACTATATAGATGTAATGAAGCCACACCTGGAAGCGGGCAAAGACCTTATCGTGCTTACGATTTCGTCAAAACTAAGCGGCTCGTACAACAGTGCTACCCTTGCCGCAGGGATGTTAAGCGAGGATTTTCCTAACAGGGCAATAAAAATAATTGACACGTTAAGCGGAAGCGTAGGACAAGGGCTGATTTTGCGCGAGATTTTAAGAATGCAAAGCGCAAACTACAATCTGCAAAAAACAGTGTCATATGCAGAAAAAATCTTAAAGACTACGCGTGTGTACTTTACCTTGGATACCGTGGAGTATCTTAAAAGAGGAGGCCGAATCGGCCCTACGACGGCTCTTGTAGGCGGCATTTTAGGATTGCGCCCGATTTTGCAGCTTGAAGAAGGACAAATTTCGCAACTGGACAGTGTGCGCGGCAAAAAAAATGCCCTAAAAATGATTAGGGAAGGCATAGTCGCCGCGCTCCAAGACGAAAAACAAAACATAAACCTAAGCATAGGCCATGTGTTAAGCGAAGACGACGCGGTAAATTTCAAAAGCAGCACGGAGGAATCCCTCGGCATGGAAATTTCCACCCCAATAACCGAGGTAGGCGCAGCGATAGGCACACACGCGGGGCCGGGGGCATTGGCGTTTGCATACTGCAAAAAATTTGAAACGATAGGAGATGCGGCATAATGGACACATGGTTTATAATCGCTCAGTTACTGGGGCTTATCACAATCGGATTTGAATTTACATCATATCAAATCAAGGATAAAACTAAATATTTCTTAGTCACGGGCATAGGTAGTTTTTTCTGGATGGCGATGTTTGTGGCTATTGGGATTTCTACGGGGATGGATACGCAGTTTTCTTTGATAGTCGCCGCTGTGTATAGTACAATCCGCAATCTTGTGTTTTTCGGGATTTTTAAGAAAAATACAGCGCAAAGCAAGGAGCTTGGGCTTAACTTCTTGCTTGTGATGATAGTCATTGCAATAGTCGCGGGTACAGCTACCGTGCTTAACGCGCCGGAGCAGGTACGCTGGCTGCATATCATTGGGCTGGTGGTTGCATTGGGCTTTGTAATCGGGCAGTATTTGCCGGGTGTACACTATGTACGCATTGCCGTGGTATTTTACGCCGTAGTTGTTTTGCTTACACAAACGCCGATTAATATTTTGTATGGCGACTTCCGCTGGAATATCATGGGCATTTTAATCGAGGCCGCAAAAATCATTTCCGTAGTTGTGTTTTACATCCGATATTCGACGCAACCTAAGACGCCGCAGTTGGTTTTTGCAAAACCGTAAAAAGTTAAATTATCGCCCTGCTTTTATTAGCAGGGCGATTTTTTTGTGACAAACTTACGGACAATGTCATAACATTTGTCATGGATTAGAAAGGGTGGTTTTATAAAAAATTACGCTTATTGTCGTGTGTCTTCCAAAGACCAACACAAAATCTATGTACATGACTATTGCTTGCAAAATTTTACATATGATTATTCATTTGGGGATTATTCACACTCTATACTTGGGATTATTTTAAAAAGCACAGTCGTATGTGACGGAATCTCAAAATTTGTAAAGTTTGCATTGGATTACCTTGGCGTAAAGTGCATTGTCGTTTTTGGTAAAGGATTGAACCCCTTGACGGGCAAAGCAGAAAAACATGCCTGGAATATTGTAAAACTAGAGGGCAATGCATATCACCTTGTCAGAAAAGCGAAGCCAAGCGTTGGGAGGGGAACTATAACAACCTCTACCGTCAACACGTTCAGTTAAAGAGAAGTAAGGGGTTGGAGATAGAATAGCTATCCATGAAAAAAATAAATTTCCCCTATTGACTTTAACATTGTGTCAAGGTTTATGATTGATTTATCAACAAAATTCCAAAGGGGGTTGCGAAAACATGAGCAACGGCATTGCAATAGAAATCAAGGAGCTTTGTAAAAATTTCCAAACAAAGGAAGTTTTACGAAATCTGGACTTGATTGTTCCAAAGGGTAAGATATTCGCCCTGCTTGGACAAAACGGAGCAGGGAAAACAACAATGGTTAAAATCCTTTCAACGCTGTTAAACTTTGACAGCGGAGATGTAACCGTTCTTTCCCATAAGCTACCCAAAGACAGCGATTCAGTACGAAGCAAAATCAGCCTAACAGGGCAGTATGTAGCATTGGACGAGGATATGACAGGCGAACAAAACCTAATCCTCATTTCTAAACTGTTTGGCTACAAAGGCGCAATGGCGAAGCAGCGAGCCAAAGAATTGTTAGAGCAGTTTGACCTTTCCGAAGCAGGAAACAAGCCAGTAAAAACCTATTCGGGCGGTATGCACAGGCGGTTAGATATAGCGGCCAGTATAATCAAAACGCCCGAACTCCTTTTCCTTGACGAACCGACAACGGGGCTAGACCCTAGAAGCCGTGCCGTTGTTTGGGAGTTTGTTCGTAACCTTGCTAAAAACGGTACAACCATTTTTCTAACCACACAATACCTCGAAGAAGCTGATGTATTGGCGGATTTAATCGCTGTTATTGAGGGCGGTAAAATTGTAGCCCAAGGCACAGCCGCCGAACTTAAAAGCCTTGTGGGTAGAAAAACAATCAAAATAAGGTTGCAAAATCAAAGCGACACAGGCAGGGCAAAAAATGTTGTGCATGAAGTTTTTGCAGAAGCCGGTATTAAAGCTGATGAAACAAATGCCCTGTCCATTGAAATATCGGAAGTTTCACAAGCTAACCAAGTATTAAACGAATTAACCAAGGCAGGGATTGAACCTATGGAGTATTCCATATCACAGGCAAGCCTTGATGAAGTATTTATGACATTCACAGGAAACGGAGGGCAAAATAATGGTTAATGTAAAAAGACCAAGCGCAGTATCATCAACAGCAACATTCATGTGGCGAACTCTATTGAAAATCAAAACCGCACCCGGGCAATTGATTTTTGATTCGGTAGTCGCTATTGTATCAATGCTGTTATTCACTTTCCTGTTCGGTGGTGCTATTGACGGTTCACCGAGGGAGTATGTGCAGTTTCTGTTGCCCGGTATGCTGTTTATGACGGTGCTACCCATGACTGTATACGCAGGGTCGGCACTATGCAAGGATATTTCTACAGGCGTATATGACCGCTTCCGCACAATAGGCTTTTGGCAACCTGCACCAGTTTTAGGTACGCTAATAGCCGATATATTAAAATATGCTATAGCCGTTATAGGCGTAGTGATTACAGGGCTTGCAATCGGTTTTCGCCCAGAGGGTGGTATAATCGGCTTAGTGCTTGGTATGCTGTTGGTTGTTCTGTACGCCTTTAGCCTAAGTTGGGTATTTGCAACAATAGGCGTAGTGGTTAAAAAGCCCGACAGCGTAGCCCAAAACTCCATGCTAATTCTATACACTTCCATTTTTGCAAGCAACATATTTACAGACATTTCAACCATGCCCGACTGGATGCAGACCGTGGTAATGTTTAATCCAACAACCCATATCGTAACCGCTACAAGATTGTTAATGCAGGGAACTTACTCGGCATGGGGTATTACATTAGCAATTATAGTGTGCGTAGGGCTTGTTGCCGTGTTCGCTCCACTAACATTCGCACTATACGCACGAAAAAACAGGGTGTAAAAGCAACTCGAAATATGCTACAATATAAGATTGAGAGGTAGGTGGATACAATGTTCAAAATCGGAGAGTTTTCAAAACTCGTTCGTGTTTCAGCTCGTATGCTTCGGCATTATGATAAATGCGGGCTTTTACGCCCTGCCGAGATTGACCGTTTCACAGGGTATCGTATGTACAGTGCGGAGCAAATACCGCTTTTAATGCGGGTTGTTACGCTTAGGGATATGGGTTTTGGCATAGAAGAAATTGAGGAAACTTTGCCCTATTATGATAATGCAGAGTTTATGAAAAAAGTCCTTGAACGCAAGGCACAGGCGATAAGTGATATTATCGCAACAGAGCAGTACAAACTTGATAAAATCACCGCTATGAGCGGCAACATTCAAAAGGAGATTGATAGAATGTTTTATGAGATTGAATTAAAAGAAATCCCTGTAATTAAGGTTATTTCATTGCGTGAAATTGTGCCGTCATTTGAGGACGAGATAGGGCAATGGGAAAAAATGTGGGCGTTCGTCAAACAAAATGGCATTGACTACAAGAAAACAGGCTACTCCATTTACCATGATGACGAGTACAAAGACGAAGATGTGGATATGGAAATTGCTGTGCCTGTTAGTGGCTTGGGCGAAAACAAAGACGGCTTTGTATATAAGGAACTTGAAGCAATCCCATTAGCTGCCACAATCCAATTCCCCGGCCCATACGATAATTACAACAAGGCTATGGAAAAATTGGCTGTATGGATTGAACAAAACGGTTATGAGTTTGCAGGGCTTATCCGTGGGCATGGTATTGTAATGCCTGATGAAAATGTGTCTTTTGAAAATAGCTTGACTGAATTGCAAGTACCAGTAAGGAAAGCGTAACCCAAATATTTTTTATGCCGCCACAGGCTTAGTCGTGTGGCGGTTTTTCATTTGCCGATTAAAAAGTCCTTGACAAATTGCCACAGGTGAGACATAAAAACACCCCTTTGTCATCATGTGCATACACTGGTGACAAGGGGGTGTTTTTATGATTCCATCAAAAGCAAAAATTGGCCTCGCTTTATCGGGTGGGGGAATACGTGCTGCCATTTATCATCTCGGAATGCTGGAGTACATGGCAGAAACGGGGATGTTTTCCAAAATAACAAGCATATCGTCGGTCTCGGGTGCGAGCCTTTGCGTTGCGTTGATTTTTGCCGTAAGCGGCAATCGCTGGCCAACGGCGTCGGAATTTTCGCAAAAAACCCTGCCTAATGTACGCCGCTTAATTTTGGAAGAAAACATACAACGGGCGGCATTGCGCCGTTTGCCCTTTTCGCCAAGGTACTGGGATAACCGCGTGGAAATGTTGGCGAAAATGCTGGAAAAAATGTGGGGTATCACGGGTAGCTTGCAGGATTTACCAGCTCGGCCTTTTTGGGAAGTAAACTGCACTACCTTCGAAACGGGCAGCCGCTTTCGCTTTCGAAAGGACTACATGGGCGACCCAAAAATCGGCTATGTGCAAAGCCCTAATCTTTCGATTTCGCATGTTGTGGCGGCTTCGGCGGCTTTTCCCGTTTTAATTGGGCCTTATGAATTAAAGACGACGGGACTTAGTTTTACGGTGAAGAAATTTGGCGGGCATTCCGTGGAGGTAAGAAAAAATTACACCCTGTGGGATGGCGGCGTTTACGATAATCTTGGGTTGGACGCCTTGCATAAAATAGGCGGCGGGATGGACGATGAAATTAACTTCTTGATAGTAAGCAACGCCTCCGCGCCGCTGGATTACCAAACCCGAGGACGACCGACCCAAAACCTGCAACGCCTGATAAATATTTCCTCCGCGCAAATAGAAACCCTGCGCACTCGCGATTTCTTTGCAAACGTGGTGCATAAGGGTAAGGGGCATTATCATAAGATTTCCGTTGCCTACCCGACGACGCTAAACTCGCCGTCTAAAGAGGATTTTGATATGATTTTCAAAAATGGATATGATAATGCAGTCCTTGATTATTAGAAGAAATAAAGCTATAATAATATAAAATATTATGAAATCTTTTTTCGGACTGAAGCCCGAAAAAAACCATTCCACAAAAAAACGAATTGGAGCCTTCGTTTTTTTGCTCCATTGATAGGGATGATTATAATAGAACATATAAAGGTCGCCATGGCATGGGCTAAAAAAAATATACTCGCTATCAAGAGGTTTTTTCTTGTAGCGGGTTCTATTGCCGTGGTGGCTTTATTTTTGGCCGTTGGTGTTACGGCGGTGTTGCTTGCGCTGGATGACGGCGGGCGTCCGCCCGTAGTCGATTTGCCGGAACGCCCCACGGAAGAAGACGAAAACGAAGGCTTTTTTGCCATAGAAATAAACCGCCCGGAGGAAGAGGAAGACGATGATGGTACGTTATTCCGTCCGCCTGCGCGTACTAATGTCCTTTTTATTGGGTTGGATGATAATTTGCTTGCGGACGCCATTATGGTGGGTACATTTTATCGTGATAGCGGCGATATTCACCTAATGTCCATCCCGCGAGATATGTTTGTGCGTATTCCTCAGCACCGCATAGACCAAATGCGTGCAGATGGGTTTTCTCCGCCGCGTACGCTGAGGATTACGGAAATGCGCCCCCATGGCGGGGTACTGCATGGTATTTACTACCTAAAAGCACAAATCGAAGAAATGCTTGGTGTAGATTTTCACTTTTACGTAGAAGTGCGGATGGAAGCGTTTCGTGCAATCGTGGACGCCATCGACGGGGTATATATGACCATCCCTCGCCGCCTTTTTTACACCGACCCCACGGCAAATCCGCCTCTTATCATAGATGTACCCGCAGGCCACCGGCGTCTGTGCGGCAACCTTGCCGAAGGCGTGGTGCGTTACCGCCAATGGCCGATGGGCGACCTAACCCGAAACGAAATGCAAATGGAATTTATGACCCAGCTAATCCGCCAAGCCACCACACGTGAGGCATTATTAAATGACCCCATGGAAATGATACGCATTTTCCTAAATTACGTGCGTACCGATGCGGGGCTGTACGCCGTGCGCTACATTCCGTTTATCCCTAATGTGAATGCGGACAGTGTAAAAACATTCAAAATGCCCGGCTCTTTGGGATATGTGGGCGTACGTAATTACTTTTTCCCCGACACGGCTCTACTCCCCGCGACTATCAGCGAGGTATTTTTTGCAGAAATAAATCAACAACCGGAAGAAGAAAGCGGATGATAGACAAAGGCAGCCAAATCCCGTTGTACAAACAACTCGCGGACGAATTAACAAAAAAAATAAACAAGGGCGAGTATCCGCCAAATACAAGAATGCCCACCATCCGTACCCTAGCCGCAGAACTGGATATAAACAATTCAACAGTGGTAAACGCGTACAAATATCTTGAAAAAAATCAGGCGGTGCATTCCATACGAGGTAGCGGAATATACGTAAACTCGCCAAAAATCACGCCGACCATGCCGATAACAAAACAGGGGTACATAAACTTTGCAGATACATCTGTAGACCCCGCATTTTTCCCGAAAAAAGAATTTCAGGAGGCCTTTGGAGCGGTGATAGCACGTGACGGCGCGGGTGCATTTTCTCATACCGAAGGGTTTGCTCCTCTGCTTGAGGTAATTTCTCAAATGCATGACGGCGCGAAAAACATACAAATAATTTCGGACGTAAATCACGGGTTAAACGCGGCACTGGACGCATTAATAAACCCGGGCGACGCAGTGATTTTAGAATCCCCAACATCCCCTGCGGCAATGGCGGCATTTTTGCAGCGGGGCGCGAAAATATTGGAAGTCCCCGTAACCGAAAACGGCTTGGATACAGATAAATTGACGTTTTATGTAAAAAAATTCAAGCCAAAAATATTTTTTTTAATGCCAACTTACCAAACACCGACAAATATATGTTATACTGATAAAATAAAAACTTACATTTTACAACTTGCGCATAAATTTAATGCGTATATAATAGAGGTAGATAGCTACGGCGATTTTTATTATAAACACAAACCCACGCCGCTGTTGGCTATGGACAACAACGGCAGAGTGCTGTATATTAAGACGTTCGAAAGGACTTTTTCGACGGGAATGTTGGGCTATATGGTTTGTCCAAATGGCCTAAATTTCGAAACGGGCGGGGCTTCGGGCTACATACAACGGGGGCTCGACTTTTACTTTAGAAATTTTGACTACAACATGCATTGCGCAAACATCCGCGCCGCTTACGCCAAAAGATACAAAACGGCAGTGGCTGCGGCGGAGACTTTTCTTTCACCGTATTGCACCGTATTTTCCAAATCCGAGGGCGGCTTATGCCTGTGGCTAAAGCTTAAAAACGGCGATTTGCCCGCAGGCAAGGTTATTGTTTCGCCGGGGCAGTTGTACTTTTCGCGTGAGCAAACGCAGTATTTTCGTATAAGCTATGCAAATATTTCGCAAGACGATATCTCAAAAGGAATTGGGATATTAGCCTCTCTATTTGCGGGGAAACAAAAAGGGTAGGTGGTAGCGTATGCCGGACGGAACAAGATTAATCATTGCAGCAAGCCAAAAAGACCTAATCGCGGCGATTAAAAGTGGACTGGAACGAAAATCGTATATAGAGTCCATAGTTTCTGTTACGCGTCCTGCCGACGCAGAAAATAAACTCGCTAGAAACAGCGCGAATATAATAGTTTGGGATATGGACGAATTCCCGACAAATCATAGCTTGACAAAATCCTTGCAAAGCAGAAATACGGTGTATGTTATTTACACCTCGTTGAGCAGCGGAAAATATTCTCTTTTACCGCAGTCGGGCAACGATGTTTTTTTACAAAAACCTGCGGTGTTTACCCCGATAACTACTACTAGGTTTGTGTCAACCATTACGGACCAGGTAAGCACAATGGTAACCCGCCAAAAACCGCCAAACATGCGCGACCTCGTAAAAATGGTAGGCACAAACGACAGACAAAAAATCATAGCAATAGGCTCATCAACAGGCGGCACTAATGCATTGGAAGACCTGCTTAAACGCCTGCCGCCGGATATTCCGCCTACGGTGGTCGTACAGCATATGCCAAGCGGCTTTACAAAGCTGTTTGCAGATAGGCTTAATGCGCTGTATCCGCAGGAAATCCGCGAGGCACAGTCGGGTGATTTCCTAATGCGCGGGCGTATGCTTATTGCGCCTGCCGATAGGCATATGCGCCTTGTGCAGCAGCAGGGCAAGCTTGCCGTGGAGTGCTATGTAGGCACGCGCATTCATGGTGTGATGCCTGCCGCCGATATTTTATTTGAATCCGTGGCAAAAATTTTGGGCAAAAACGCTGTGGGCGTTATTTTGACAGGCATGGGCAATGACGGCGCGAAAGGCCTAATGCACATGAAAATGGCGGGCGCAACAAACATAGGTCAAGACGAAGCCTCATGCGTAGTATACGGAATGCCAAAAGCAGCAAAAGAACTTGGCGCGATAGAGCGCGAGTACCCGCTGGATAAAATTCCCGACGTGATGTTACGCCTGTCGAGGGGCTAATGTTTAACCTAAACCGTATATTGTACAGCATGTGCTACGACATGCTTGAGCATAAGCACGAAGCATACAAAAATAACGGGCTTGCGATATTTAGCCCTGAGACCCTTCTATGGGTATGGCTCGCACAAGGTAGAAGCAAAACCCAAGTGCGGCTTTTTTTTAATGACTTTTTACATAACTTTTTTTTGCCGAAAAATGAGTCGCTCCTCGGAATAGTAGCGGAGCAGGACATAGCCCAAATATGCGCGGAAATGTATGCCTTCGCGAAGGGTGTTTCATATGTGCAAAAGGAAATGATTGCGTATTTTTTGCCGATGGAGGTTTCGCTTGCGCTTGGAGAGAAGGGGGAGCTTAGGGCAGCTTCCGCGGCGGATATGACTGTTGTGCCGGAGTGGTTGCAGGCTTTTTATACCGAGACTTTACACGCCGTGCTTCCGGCGCAAAAATTGACGCGGCAGGGAGGGGATGGTGGGGATTCTTCTATGCGGCTGTTTACATTGTGGGAAGTCGCGCTTGCGCGACAATGTGAACCTGTGGCCATGGGCGTTTTATCGGGGGCAGGGGAGACCTGTCGTATAAATTTGGTTTATGTAGCCCCCGCCTTTAGGGGCAGGGGATATGGGCGGGCTATCGTCACCGCTTTGGCGGCAAAGGCGCGGGAAGGTGCGCAACTGCCTGTGCTGTACACGGCTTGTGATAATGCCGTCGCTAATGGGCTATATACGTCGCTTGGCTTTAAAGAAGCGGGGCGGCTGGCGGAGATACGGTTTAATATGCCAGCTTCTCGGTGATATAGGCTGTTAGGTCGGCTATGGCTACGCGTTCTTGTTCCATGGAGTCGCGGTGGCGGATGGTTACGGCCTTGTCGTTTTCGCTTTCGAAATCGTAGGTTATGCAGAATGGGGTGCCGATTTCGTCTTGGCGGCGGTAGCGTTTGCCGATGGAGCCTGTGTCGTCGAAGTCGCAGTTGAAATTTTTTGATAGCTCGTGGTAGATTTTTTCGCTTGCTTCGGATAATTTTTTCGATAGGGGAAGAATGGCGGCCTTGATGGGCGCGAGTACGGGGTTGAAGCGTAGCACAGTGCGCACGTCGGGCTTTTCGGGCGTGCCCAGCTCTTCCTCGTCGTAGGCTTCGCATAGGAAGGCCAACGTCATGCGGGTTAGGCCAAGTGACGGCTCTACGCAGTATGGTATATAGCGTTTTGTGTTGTCGTTTGTGTCGATGTAGTTCATGTCCTCGCCGCTATGCTCCATGTGCTGCTTTAGGTCGTAGTCCGTGCGGTTTGCGATTCCCCATAGCTCGCCCCAGCCAAACGGGAAACGATACTCGATGTCGGTAGTGCCTTTGGAATAAAACGATAACTCCTCGGGGCCGTGGTCGCGGATTTTTAGGGCTTCGGGCGGCATTCCCAGGCCGTGCAGCCAGTCAATGCAAAATTGACGCCAGTATACAAACCACTCGTCGTCCGTACCCGGCTCGCAGAAGAATTCCAGCTCCAACTGCTCAAACTCCAGCGTGCGAAATGTAAAGCGTCCCGGGGTGATTTCATTTCTGAAGGAATGCCCAACCTGGCCAATACCAAAGGGGATTTTGCGCCGCGATGTGCGCTGTACATTTTTGAAGTTTACAAAAATACCCTGCGCCGTCTCGGGGCGTAGGAAAACCTCGGTTTGTTTATCCTCCGTTGTCCCCACGAAGGTCTTAAACATGAGGTTAAATTGTCGGATGTCCGTAAAATCACGCTTGCCGCATTTTGGGCAGGGGATTTTGTTATCGTCGATATAGGATTTCATTTTTTCGTTAGACCAGCCGTCGGGGGTTTCGTTTTCAATTTTTTTCTCGGACATGTAGTCCTCGATTATTTTGTCTGCGCGAAAGCGTTCTTTGCAGGCCTTGCAGTCCAAAAGCGGGTCGTTAAAACCGCCTACGTGGCCGGACGCTACCCATACCTGTGGATTCATCAGCAACGCGCAATCTACGCCTACGTTGTGTGGGCTTTCCTGTATAAATTTTTTCCACCATGCTTTTTTTACATTGTTTTTAAGCTCGATTCCCAGTGGGCCGTAATCCCATGTGTTTGCAAGCCCGCCGTAGATTTCTGAGCCGGGGAACACAAAGCCGCGATTTTTTGCCAGTGCTACGATTTTTTCCAAAGTTTTTTCCATAATTGCCTCCAATTTGTATGATATAGTATAGTATAGAAAAAAAAGCCGTGCTACGCAATGGGGGTTTTCTAATGGCTGTTTTTAAATTAACGGAAGGCTCGTATATTTTTCCGCCGACCGCGCTTGCGGATAATGACGGGCTTTTGGCCTATGGCGGCGATTTGAGCGTGCCACGGCTTTTGAATGCGTATTCTAACGGGATTTTCCCGTGGTTTAACCCCGGCGAGGAAATCTTATGGTGGAGCCCACATAGGCGGTTTGTGATTTTTCCCAAAGAAATCCACGTGTCGCGCAGTATGAAAAAGGCGATAAAAAAAAGCGGCTTGTACACGAAAACAAATGCCGATTTTGCGGGCGTGGTAAAGGGCTGTCGCGCACAAAGAGAGGGTGACACATGGCTCTCCGATGATATGGAGGCGGCGTATAACGCGCTTTTTGTACAAGGATACGCGATGAGTGTGGGTGTATATAAGGAAGAAAAACTGGTCGGCGGCCTTTACGGTGTGCTGCTTGGGCGGTGTTTTTTTGGCGAGAGCATGTTTTCGGATGTAGAAAATGCGTCCAAGCTCGCGCTTGTTGACTTATGTAAAAATGATTTTGTGTTTGTAGACTGCCAGTTTCATACGCCGCATTTGGAGACCATGGGCGGGCAGTATATCAAATGGAACGAGTATAGGAGGTTGTTGCGTGAAGGGATATAAAACGGTGAGCGCACCGCAAAAATACTTGACAATCACTCAGATGTTTCAAAACTTTGGGGCGCGTGGGTTGGTGGCGTATTCTTGCAAAATAGTGGACGGCGTACTGGAAGGCGGCGTAGTAATCGCTGTACTAAACGAAGAAAACACCGACAGCCGCGAAATAAAAGCATATCAGCGCGAGCTGCGAAAAAAACACCCCGACAAAGACCCGATATACTTCCTACGAGTGGAAAAAGACGAAGAATATGACCGCCTTCTGCTAACCTACGACAACGGCGGCGGCGAGAAAAAAATAAAACCAAAACTCGAAGTAAAAAAATCCGAGGCAGAAAAAGCCGTAGCGACAATCCCTGCAAGTGTGCTTGCGCAGGCATTGTCGCTACGGGTGGGCGATGAATCAACCTAGCCTAAAGGCTCGAGACGGCATTCCCACCAATGGTTGCACGGCGAAATGCCGCTTCGCGGTCGCGGCTGTGGCTGTGGGTTATTTTTATATTGATGTTGTAGCCCGTGTCGGTTTGTTGCATGTCAAACTCGGTTTGCATTCCTGCGCGGCGCACTATTTCTAGATTTTCTTGGATGGAGTTTGTTAGTATACGGATGTCCCGTATGTAGGCTTTGAAGGGGATTGGCTTGTTTTTGTTTTTTCGGGCGGATATTTTTTCTTCTATTAGGTGTTCGGTTTTGCTTACGGTTAGGTTTTCTGCTGCTATTTTTTCTATGGCTTGTAGCTGGTCTTTTTCGGTGGTGAGCTTTAGCAGGGCGCGGGCGTGGCGTTCTGTAAGGCCGTTTGCGATGATTTGTTTTTGTACGCTGCGCGGAAGCTTTAGCAGGCGCAGCTTGTTTGCTATCGTGGATTGGTTTTTGCCTACGCGACGGGCAAGGGTTTCTTGCGTGAAGGCGTAGTCGCCCAGTAGATTTGCGAAGCCTTCGGCTTCTTCGAAGAAGTGGAGATTTTCTCGTTGCAGGTTTTCCAGCATTGCCAGTACCGCGCTGTCCAGGTCGGTGATTTCTACCAGGATGGCGGGGATGGTTTCCATGCCCGCGAGGCGGCTGGCTCGCAGGCGACGCTCGCCCGCTATTAGCTCGTAGCTTGTCCCATTGATAAGCCGCACGCTAATAGGCTGCAACACACCATACACACGGATAGACGCCGCAAGCTCGTCCAACGCATTTGGCTCAAAAATACGGCGCGGCTGGTATGGGTTTGGGTTAACGATGTCGAGGGGGAGGTGCAGAATTTCTTGTAAGGTTGTCATAGAAATCACTCCTTGATATTTGTTATTTTTTGGCAGTATATCATGCGAAAAATTGCGGGGAATGAATGTACCAAATATTGGCAATATTCGGTGTGGGCAAAAATATTCCCTTTTTCGCTGTCGAAGGAAGTCGAAATTTTATGGTTAAAATTGAAAAATATGTACAAACTAGGTGAAATCGTCGGGAATTGGAACAAAATATTTTTTTTGCGCGTTACATATATAGGAAGGGTGGTAGCTATATGAAGGTTTTGATAACGCTGGTGTTTGTTGGTTTGTTTTTTACGGCATGTGGATATACGCCGCCCGGTACGGTGCGGGCGTTGCGGTATTTGTCCGCCGAGGTGGAGGCGGAGCGGGAAGGATTTTTTCTATATGTGACGGCGGGCAGTGTTACGCCCATGGGGCTACGGCTTTCCATGGTGAATAATACCGATAGCGAGGTAACGCACGGGACGCCGTTTCAAATCCGAAAATATAACGACGGCGAGTGGGAGGCCGTGCCTTTTATTAGGGATGGTATCCGCTGGCGTAGGCCACTGCTTATAATTGCGCCGCGTACCACAAGGGACGAAAATATTTCGTGGGAGCATATGCATGGAGAACTGCCGCCGGGCAGATACAGCATAGTGCGTGAGTTTAATATAGGCAGAAGATTTGCCATATTTTATGTAGTGGAAGATTGGGAAACCGCCTGCGCTTACGCCCGCTTCGAGAGCCTCGACGTGGAAATCTTGGAACACAGCGTGACGAGCATAAGCTTTAGTAAGCGTCAAACCAATGCCAACAACTTAAGCAATTAAAAACAGGATTTAGCAAATTTTTTCAAAGCTCTACGCCTACAACGAAAGCTCGCATGAAGCCGAGGGAAGCGTCTGTTGGGCTTAATAG
>Ga0209755_10000981_pt1 | contig 47875 bp, 98 predicted proteins | sample TergutCo191P1_FD_187301 | JGI IMG/M metagenome (GOLD analysis project Ga0209755, IMG submission 187301) | Cornitermes sp. P1 segment gut microbial communities from Petit-Saut dam, French Guiana - Co191P1 (SPAdes) (version 2) | ecosystem: Host-associated > Arthropoda: Insects > Digestive system...
TAACATCGCCAATTAATTCAGGCTTAACAAGAAGAAGCTGGGCAGCCTGATCAAACAATTTTTGTTTCTTTTCATCTTGAATATTATCATAAGGTATAACTACTTTCATAGTTTTATTATCGGCAGGAAGGACATAGACCTTGAAAACCGTTAAAAATATGCCTAAAATGAAATACATGGACAAAGACAGTTCTGTCATTAAATTATTAAAATCTGCTTATGAAAAGAGCGGAAAGTCTTATTCCATGATACACAATGAAACAGGCATAGTTTCTAATCAACTATCAAGAATATTTAATGGTAAACAATATGCCTCACTTGCTATGCTTAACAAAATAGGATTAGCGATTGGCTTAACGCCAAAGCAAATAGCAACGGCATGGAAAAAAGACAAAATAATCGAAATTGATATAGAAATAGAAAAAATCACAGAAAACACTTAACAGCCGTAAGGCCAAATAGTAAAAAATCTTGAAAATATTTATAAAATTATTGTTTATCCTATTGACATGTTTATATAAACAGATATATACTATAAATATAATGATACAGAGAGTATTGAATATTTATGGAGGGTAGGGAAATGACAATGAGAGCAGTTATAGAAAGGGCAGAAATAAAAGAAGAAGGCTCGGTATTTTTACTGACAGCAAAAGATGTTGGCATTATTGCCGTAATGCCTCCAGCTGGAAAACATTTTAATTATCTTAAGAAGAACGCTTTAATCGGCAGATTAGTATATGTTGAAACAGATTATGTTAATGGCGTTCATGGTATTAAAGTCATGGAGTTTTTAAAGGATATTGCGGCATAATTCAAGCCCTGCCTTCGGGCAGGGGATAGGAGACAAGAACATGAAAAATCAAAATGATATGGAACATTACGCGGATATGGTTACACGCGGAGTAATGACAGCAGAACAAGCCAATGTTGAAATGGTACGAGGGGAGAGAGTCAGGGTGGTTTCTAAGTTGCCAAAAGACGTGAGAAACGCGCTAAATTCAGCAGTTAAAAATGGTTTGCTTTGTCATAAAAAGAAAAGCGGGAAAAAGCCTGAAGTTTATTATCATCCTGATTTTGAGTATCTTGCAAACGCAGAACGCAATCTGGCTGAAAGAAAAGCAATAGAAGCGCTTAAGTCAGTTATGGCATATAAAGAGGTGTAAAGCATGAGCGAAGGATTAAATATGATTCACGATACCTTAGACTTTTTTTCAGGCAAGAAAAGTCCTGAAATTAAACTTTACGGTAAATGGATATTTTGTTGTAAAGAAAAGTGTGATGAAGGCTATAAAGGTCAATGTCATTTAAGAAACGTGATAAGAGATTATCCTGAAAACAACTTGTGTTATGAGCCTGAATATGTGCCTTATGAAAAGGAACTAGTTGATCTTGGAGTGCTTGAAAATACAGAGGCATACAATGGCTGAAAAAAGACTTACAGCTTATCAATTAGGCGGCGAATGGACGGCTTTATTATCACTTCTTAATGAAATGACCGATGAAAACGGCGTTACAAGAGAATTAACCGATGATGATAAAAAATTCTTTAAGGAAGAAACAGATCGGATCGGCGGAGATATTAAAGACAAAATGAACGGTATCTGTAAAGTATTCAAGAATTTCAAAATGGAAGCTGAAATCGCAAAAGCTGAAAAGGATGCTTTAAGCGCTGAACTTGACAGATTAAGTAAGAGAGCAAAGGCAAGAGAAAACGAAGCTGACAGGGTTAAAGGTCTTTTATCTTATCTAATGGATATTGTTGGCATGAAGAAAATAAAAACTGAATTATTCTCAGCAGGTTATCAGGCTACTCAAAAATCAGTCAAGGAAGTTCAAGGATTCTTTAATCCTGATTTAATACCTAGCGAATTCTTGAAAAGAGAGATTAATCCTACCGCAGTAAAAAAAGCTATCGAAGAAAATAAATTATATGAAAAAGACGGTAATATGAATAGGACTAAACTATTCTATCTTGATACGAATGGAAAAGAAACACAGCTTACAGGCGTTAGTTATGTTGGCGGTGAAACTTTAGTAATCAGATAAACGCCGTAAGGCAAGGAGGTATAAATGGGAATATCAGTTATGATCATGGGAGAGAGTGGAACAGGTAAGTCAACATCGATTCGCAATCTCAAAAACGCAGGCGTTATAAATGTGTATGGTAAACCAATGCCGTTTAAAACTGAGAACGTTATCGGCATAATAAACATTGATAATTGTGAAAAGGTTATTAATGCGCTGGAAAAATCAAAAGCAGATATTATTGTGATTGATGACTTTCAAGGATTGCTTGTAACGCAATTTATGAGCCGCGCCTTAGAAAAAGGTTATGACAAGTTTTCCGAAATGGGATTAAGTTATTACAAAACAATAAGGGCGGTTGAAAAACTCCCGCCTCAAAAAAGAGTTTATTTTCTGTCTCACCTTGAAAGAGAAAATGGAAGGGAGAAAGTTAAAACATTAGGAAAAATGCTTGACAATAACGTAACCGTAGAGGGGCTTTTTACAATAGTATTAAAAACCGCTGTCAATGACGGCAAATACTTTTTTCAAACCCATAACAACGGATTTGATACCGTTAAAAGTCCTATGGGAATGTTTGAGGATGATTTTATACCTAACGATCTTGCTTTTGTAGATAATGCAATTTGCAATTATTATAATATTAAGGAGGCTGCATAATGAGTGGCAGTTTTTGGGATGGAGTGAATCCACAATCGGTTGGAAGCGCACAGGATAGAGGCGCTCAATTTAATATAGGCGAAAACGAAGCCTATATTAATCAAGTAAACCCTAAAACATCAAGTAAGGGTAATAAAATGCTGGAAGTTATACTAAAAAAAACTGACGGCGCGGAAATTCGTTATTACATAGTAGATGACGAATACAAACTAGGGAAATTAAAAGCCCTTCAAAAGTGTTTTGGTATTCCGCTGGGTAACAATGAGATTGATACAACGTGGAAAAACAAAAGAGGGATTGTAATTTGCAGGGAAAGCAAGCCAAAAGATAATGGTAAAACTTATCCAGAGGTCAACTACTTTAAGGCATTATCTGACAAAACACATAGCGTAGGTAAACAGCAAGGGCAAGCAGTAAGCGATGGCTTTATTGACGATATTCCGTTTTGACAAACTACCTAAAACAATAAGACTAATATATGAGGCTGATTACGCTGAATACATATCAACAAAAGATTGGAGTATATAATATGGGATATTGTTCAAGTTGTGGTTCAGAGATACCAGACAGTCAGGGCTCTTCATGTTCAATGTGTTATGGTGATATTCATTATGGTAGTGATGGATATTACGAGGAATGAGCAAGAGAACAAGACAGAAAGCAAGAAGAGAATGAAGTCGAAATACATGGATTTTCAAGAGACCCGTTGAAAGACCCTGATTTATCATTTTGATTTAAGGAATAAATGTCAAGAATATTAGTAACAGCCGATGGAGAGTACGCAGGAAAACTAAAAGTCGGCTGTTATTATCATTGCGAGCCTGACGAAAAAGGAACAAAAGAGCAGAATTCATTATTCCATGCTTTATTAGGCGTGTGGTTTGTTTCTGGGAAATATTCATATCTTGTTAGCACTTATGAAGACTTAAAAAAAACAGTCAAACTAAAAATGGGTGAGGGTTATTCAAGTTATGTATTTATTGAACAAACGGAGAAAGGAATCAAAAGGAGGCGTGTTAAAAACCGTGATGATGTTCCTGAAAATATAGCGTTAGATGAAAATGGAATAAAAATGTTATGGGGAGAGCTTAAAAGCACAACAAAATATTCCAAGAAGCAATGGATTAATATTATATCAAATTTAATTACAGAAATGATAAATTCAGGTGAAAATAGCATGAAATTCAATGAAATTTTAACAACCTTGGAAGAAAACAGCATGAACAGGGTAACGGCGTGACTTTAATCCATGATCACTTTCAAAATTACAAAAGATACAACATCCCAAAAGCACAATTAGTGATCGCTGACATTCCCTATAACACAGGAAATTATGCTTACGCTTCCAATCCGCAATGGTATGAGGGGGGGGATTTGAATAACGGTCGGTCAAAACTTGCTGGAAAACAATTTTTTGATACAGACAAAGATTTTAAAATACCTGAATATTTCCATTTTTGTAATAAACTTGTAAAGCCTGAGCCAAAAGAAAAAAATCAAGCTGGCTGTATGATTGTATTCTGTGCATTTGATCAACAGTGGACTTTAATCGAGGAAGCGAAAAAACATAACTTTAAAAATTATATTAATTTAGTATTTTACAAAAATTACAGCCCGCAAGTCTTAAAAGCAAATATGAGAGTAGTGGGAAATTCCGAATACGCTCTTTTGTTTTACAGAGACAAGTTGCCTAAATTTATAAATCGCGGTCGTATGGTTTTTAACTGTATTCCCATGACAAGAGATACAGAAACTCCTAGCATACACCCGACACAAAAACCAATCCAATTACTCAAATTCTTGATTGATACCTTTACAAGCCCAAATGATGTGGTAATCGATCCATGTGCAGGGTCAGGCGTTACTCTTTTAGCCGCTGAACAAATGGGAAGAAAATCATACGGATTTGAGATTAAAAAGGAATTTGTTAAAGCTTTTGAAAAGGAATTAAAACCATTGGCAAGTGAGAAAGAATTTATTTTTATTGATGAACCAGTAAAAGAAAATCTATTAATTGAAGGTGTAGCATGAATAAAACAAAAATAGAATGGTGTGATATGACATGGAATCCGGTTACTGGGTGTCTATATGGGTGCGAATATTGTTATGCAAGGAAAATAGCCCGTAGATTTGCTTCAGGTGAGGGCTGGGAATACAGCAAGGTTAAAAATGAAGTTAGAGAAAAAATACTCGACAAAGGAAAACTAAAAGAAGCTGGAATAATCCATGAGACAGATAATAAAATGTATTATCCTTTCGGATTTGATCCTACTTTCCACAAACAACGCCTTGATGAACCAGCTAAAATAAAAAAGTCGCAGAATATATTTGTATGTTCGATGGCAGATTTATTTGGCGAATGGGTTCCTGATGAATGGATTGAGCGAGTATTTGAGGCTTGCATGGTTGCACCACAGCATAAGTATTTATTTTTGACAAAAAATCCAGATAGATATGACGCTTTTTTCCGATGTTGGGAAGCGCCAGAAAACTTCTGGTTTGGTACAACAATAAATCACAGCGAAAGAGATTATTATCGGGCAGGCATGAATAATACTTTCCTGAGCATAGAGCCAATACAAAGTGATTTTAATTGTGATTGCTGGACAGATACAGATTGGGTGATAATCGGAGCGGAAACAGGCAGCCGAAAAGGTAAAATAATCCCCAAAAAAGAATGGATTGAAAACATAGTTAATTACTGTAAAGAAAAGAACGCGCCAGTATTTATGAAAAACAGCTTGAAAGATATTTGGCAGGAGCCTTTGATACAGGAATTTCCGTGGAGGGATAAATGATGGCGAGAGAATGTTTTTGGGAATGTTCCCAATGTAATTGTTGTGGAAAATATGATGAGGACTGGCAAGACCCAGAACAAAATCCATATCTACTTGAATGCGAAGATTTAGACGATGCGGTAGAGAAGCGTATTAAAGGAGAGAGTTTATGAGAGAGATATTATTCAGAGGAAAATAATTATGAAAAACCCTTGTGAAACCTGTAATAATGCCAAACCGCATATTTGGTGTAATAAAAAACGTGAATATGTAAAGTATCTGGATTGTTATTTTTATGGTAGTAACAATAAAACTCCAGAACAAGAAGCAAATGAATGCAAAAAGTTAATAACAGATAAAATGCCAGTAGAATATAAATACTTATCTTTTATCGAAGAAGAATCCAAGACAAAAACAAAAGTATTTGCTGTTGTAAATAAACTCTATGAAGGAGTGTTAGGTGCGGTAATGTGGTACGCGCCGTGGCGAAAATATTGTTTTTTCACTGCCGATGAAATTATCCTTGACGCTTTCTGTTTGGCAGATATTCAAGATTTTTTAAATAGCCTAATGGCTGAAAGGAGAAATAAATGAAATATTACTGTCCTGAATGTAAAAGCGAATATAAGTTTAAAGATGAACCGCCCAATACTAATAATTGGTGCCCTATTTGTTATTTTAAATATACCAATTATCCAACCGAAGTTGTGATGAAATTAATTCCCGACTTTGAAACCCCTCAACAATACGAAAAGCGCACAGGGAAGAAGTGGAACGGTGCGGTGTGGTTTAGATACAAATTATGTAATGAAGACAAATGGTCAGAATGGCATGCGCATAATCCGTTAGACACAACTACAGATGAACGCCGTCAATTTCTATGCGCCGCTTCATCCGAACCGCCGCCTGATGATTATGTGCCGGAGGAAGAAGAGTGTTAAAATTCTGCGAAGAAACTTGTCATGGATTGGAATGCCCTTATCCTGAACAATGTCCTTTTCTGCATGAATGGCAAGATAACGAGGAAGAAGTTCAGGGATATAAACTTGCTTGTGATATAGAGGATTATAAAAAAGAAAAGGAGTTAGCATGAGCGTAGCAGCTTTACTTGCTTCAACATTATTTAGCGAAGGAAAGCCTACTTTTCCTTGCATCAACAGAGAGACTAACGGTGACTTTAAATGGTGAACGCTTAAAGGTGAAGCTTGTAGAAAAAATTGCGAAGATCGGAAACCAAATGAGGAGGAGTCATGATTTGTAAAAAATGCGGGAAAGAAAAAGCCTCTATGTGGACAGGTCTATGCGATGATTGTACAGCTTTTCAAGAACAGTTTACTACCATATGGACTGAACTTAGAACAGATTATCCAGAGTTACTTTGCGTTGAGAAAAAGGAGGAATCATGACTAAAGACGACAGAGAAGATTTAATTCACGACGCCTATAATGCGCTGAATGAGATGGTACACAATAGAAATGGAAAATATTACGGCGATGAAAAAATAATTATCATTCGTAACATATTACGAAAAGTTGTATATGAAATACCAGAGGAGGAATCATGTTAAATGAAATAGACAAGGATTTTTATTGTAGCGCGAAAAACCAAGAAGCCGAATTGAATTTATACTGCCGACTGGATTTTTCAAAAAAAATGTCTTGAAAAGAAACATCATTGTTCATGTTATCACCGCAAACACCCAACGCCTGAACAATTCAAGGAAGAATACGGATTTGAATATCAAGTAAAAGGCGCGGTTTATTTATTCTACAGTAGAGACGGAATAGAGTTATGGAAAGTAGACATATATACAGAATCTGTAAAAGAAAATTATACAGATAGTGAAATCATCTGCGCCTGTACTCCTTTTGGCAAACCTGATAAGGATTGGAGACCTTTATGAGCGCAATACTTGAATTAAAAGAAACGCCGAGGTCGTGCAGGGATTGTGAAATAAGCCATGAAGTGTTCACTGGTCATAATAACTTATTGCGGTGTCCGCGAGGAGGTTTTTTAAGAGAGCGGGATAATGCTAATAACACCAGACATCCTGACTGTCCGCTTAAAATAATGGAAGATAATCTGCGGTGGATAAACTTGAATAAGTGGGGAGCCGCTGAATGTCCAAAATGTAGTGAGGGGTTTCAGTATATGGCTAGATTGCGTTACTGCCCTTCATGCGGAATTAAACTTTTACCGCCGGAGGAAGCATGAGAGGGATTTTATTCAGAGGAAAGCGAGTTGATAACGGCGAGTGGGTAGAGGGTAGTTTAATAAAAGGCAGCGAGGAGTATCTTATACTCTGTGATCAATGGGATTACGGATTTGTTTTTGAAAGATTTGCGCATGGAGTTATACCCACTACCGTAGGACAATTCACAGGCATACTCGATAAAAAAGGTGTGAAGATATTTGAAGGCGATATTCTTGTAGATGCGCTAAGAGAACAAGATACGAGAAAATTTCTTGTTCAATGGGATATTAAATGTTCTAGGTTTTTGGCTGTTACAAAACCACTTGAGCTAGGCCCACGCGATGATAGGTATTTGTGGTATGTAGGAGAAGAATTGAGCAAAAACGGACTTATTATCGGTAATATCTATGATAACCCTGAATTAACACTTTAGCTATCTAGGTGAATAGAAACGGAGGGAGAGAAAAATTGGAGCAACTTATTCTTTTACATGATATGTATATAAACGGTCTAATAACCAAAGAGGAAATATTTCCTAAACTTAAAGCTATATTTAAAAGCGATCGTGCAGTTGAAACAATTTTGAAAAAATGGGAGGGAGAGAATGACAAAAACTAAACGCATAAAGAAAAGTTGTGAAAACTGCAAACATAGCGAATATCTACACGGTGTAACTTGTAAAGATACATACCATTGCACTTTTTATAAAATGAGATGTAACAATTCACAGCTAAACGTTTGTGATGATTACGAAAAAGCTGATAAACAGGATGGTTAATCCGCTTAGGCGTGTAAATAAAACGGAGGGGAAAAAGTGAAATACGAAGTGGCTGGTGTTGAATACGATACAAACAAATGGCGGTGTAATGATTGCGATACTGTATTTGAATTTGGAAAAGGCGCATGGGATATAGAAGACCATTGTCCTATTTGTGGAAACAATGATCCTGATACGATATTAGAGCCAATTTATGCCGAGGAAAAAATTAAGAGATATTTGAAAGCGATTTTAATTGGTGCTGGTATAGGTGCTATTTTTGGCGTTTTGCAAACGATAATAAGGAACTTACTATGATTCACAACACCAAACCCTGCATATGTACAAATGGAGAATAAAAATGGCAAGAATAAGAAGTATAAAACCAGAATTTTTTAAACATCTCGAATTACAAGAGTTAGAAAGTGAACATCGTGGTCTTTATACAATGTTTGTGTATTCGGGATTATGGACACAGTGTGATAAAAACGGAGTTTTTTATTGTAATGCGAAAGTTTTAAAAAATGAGATTTTGCCATATTTAGAATTTGATATGCAAAAATCATTAGATATACTGGAAAAAAACAGATATTTTATTAAGTATAATATTAGTGGCAGAGATTATGGATTTATTCCAACTTTTAATAAGTTTCAATTTTGTAGTGCGAACGAAAGAAAACAGCCAGCTAAATACCCTGAACCGCCGAAAGAAATTATAGATTTTCAAGCACATATTGAAACCATACCAAGCACGTCTCAAGACGTGCCTGAGAACGTCCAAGAACAGACAAACGGCGTTCCCGAGCACCATACCGAGCCGACAGGATTACAGGATAATAGGATTACAGGAATACAGGAAGAAGGAATACAGGAATTTACTGAACCTCAACCTGATTCGCCTGATAAGATTTTAACGGCTGTCGCCGTTCCACAAAAAGATATATCAAAATCAAATAAAACAGACTTAACTCAAGAGCAATTAGTTTTATACCAAAGCATTAAAGGCTGTTTTGAAAACGATGAAATTGGTAAGATGCTGTTGTATCAAGACAAACAATCGACTGCAAGAGAGTTAAAACACATAAAAACAATAGCGATTAGGTGTAATAACATGGTTCCTGATGTGCCTATTGATTTTATGAGAAATTTACTTGAACACTTTAAAATTTTATGTAACGGCAAATATAAAGGCAAATGGACATTTAATCCGCAATGTCTTATAACGCCATGGATATGGGCGCTTGTTATGGATTCACTTCCAAAAGCCGAATCGCAAGAATTGTCAAACGCAATAAAAAGCATGAAGGGGATGTTTAATGAACGTTAAAGAATTATTAGTCTATTTTGAAAATTATTACGGAGAAAAATACACAGGTGTTTTTTTGGAAGTTATGCTTGATTATTTTGAAAATTGTTCTGTGGAATTTTTACAAGCAGTTGCTAAAGTTATTATTTTAAGATACCCGCGATCTTTTAATAAATCCCCTGATGTAGCAATTATAGAAAAAAATTTTGAAGAAATTTCCAAATGGATGATCAAAATTCAAATACAAAATGCTCTACCTGAACCGCCCGAAGAAAGGTGCGATCCTGAGATCGCAAGAAAGTATATAAGCGAAATGAGAGAAATATTCAAGAATCCTTGTTGCGGTGGATTGGCAAATGGTTTTGAAAAGATAGTGGATGCAATGTGAATCTAGACCTTGAAAACAACCAAATTAAAAGCATGGATAAGACAGCTAAAAACATAACCGCCAGAGATGGAAAAATCGAATGTGTAGCAACATGGAACGGTTTAATGTTCGATCAGTTAGAAGAATTCTTTACTCTAACTACTGGTATGAATACAAGGTTATAGGAGGCGTAAAATGAAAGAGGAAGATATTAATTATATCAATTTCGTAAAAACATTAAACAAAAATAACTTCACGCTTATCCATACATATAACAGAATAGACGAAGTACAGGAAATAATAAGACATTTTTACTTGTTACCTAGAGGTGATGGGCCAATAGCTATTAAAGTTAAAGAAATTGATTTTGTATTATTTAAAACAAAATCATTAGGACTGATAGTAATGTACGTATGCGCGGTTAAAAATGAAAAATTTGAGCTTTACGAAATGAATACAAAAACATACAGCGATTATGAAACTTATATACTCAGTCTACAGTAAGGAGGCTGAAAATGACAATTAAAGCGAGTGATATTAAAAAGGCGGCATAAAGGAGAGCGATATATGAAAATTATTAAAATTGCAAGTCAATATCGGCGTGATTTTTATGCAGATATGGAATGTGAAGGCTGTGGAAACATTGATCGTAAAGTTAGCGGATACGATGACCGTTATTTTCACGATGAAGTTATTCCAAACAAAATCAGATGTTCAAATTGCGGAAAAACAAGAAGTGAACTTGGAATAACGGGTGAAAAGACAGAAACAAAGTATCCAGAAGGTTTTCAGATATAAGACTTTCAGGAAGTTATCTGTTCTTTACGGAATAACGGCATAGGAGATTTTAAATAAACTTTATAAAAGTAGGTAATGTATTTGCTGGAACAAGATCGCAAAATACACACAATGAAATTATCAAAGTCTATAAAAAAGACAGCAAAACAATTGCCGATGTAGACCAATACGGAGCTACTCTTGAAAATCAGGATCATAATAAAAAGATAACTTTTTATGCTCATGAAATAAAAAGAGCGATTAGGCGTAATATTTGCCATGTTGTTTTAGTAAGAGCATAAAATGGTAACGGTGAGCATTGATCAAGGTTTAGATAAGTCTGAAAAACAAATAATAAAATGTGAAAAGATGAACAAAACTGAATGTAAGAAATGTAAGCATTTTAATAAATGCGTTGAAATATTCAAAAAGAAATAATAAGAGGCAAAGACAATGGTTGACTATAAAAAATTATTATTTGATTATAAAATAGGCGATGTAGTTTTATTGTCAAACGGCTTATTGGCAATTATTGAAGAAAACGGAGGTTACGATAACCAGTATTGGTGTGATATATGTTACCCAGACGGAATACATCTAGGTGCTGCTAATTGGTTTTCAACAAATAAATTACTTGAAGTATATATTGTTGGAAGATGCTGTAATGAAGAAAAAGAAAAAGTTTTAAATGAGTTGAAATGCGTTATGAATAAATATTCACATTATCCAATATTTGAAAGTGAATTTTATCAAACTATTAAAAGAGATGAAATATGAACATTAAAAAAGAAGCATATGAAAAGATTATTGAAAACATCCAAAAGCAAGTCAGTGATATTGACTATAAACTAAAACGTAGGAGAGCAGATTTATTTTGGATAGTAAACGATATTAAATGTTTAAAATTTGAAAAAACCGAAATAATAAAATTACGAAGCATTGTTATGAAAGACAAAGAGGCTGTCAAATGAAACGTGAAATTGAATACGAATTAGAATCTTGTCCATTTTGTGACTATGTAACTGAGCTTGAAATAATAGGTGTTACGCTTAACGAAGGTAGTAATGATTATTATAATCCTGAACCAACGATATATGGTAAAGCTGTTAAATGTAATCATTGCGGAGCGCAAGGAAGTGAGAAAGAAACCGAAGAAGAAGCTGTAAAAGCATGGAATAATCAAGTGAACTATCCAGCATCAGAGATCAATTATCAGAATGGCATGACGAAACGCAAAAATTGATAGCGTATGAATATGAGTTATTCCTTAAATTACAGAACAGTTTAAAAGAACGCGGTATATGCACTAATCAAATCAAAGTGTGGGCGTTAGTAGAGTTGTAAATATTGTTTAATCACCCCCAACCTATAAACTAACTCTATGCCCGACTTAAAAACGAAAACTTTATAAACCGACATTATGAAACTAACCCAAAATGATAAAAACTCTTTCTCTGTCCTGTTTGGCAATATCAATACATATCTTGAAATAAAAGATATAACTAGTATATCTAACGAGCTAAAACAAGTAATTAAAGACGAACATGATTTAATTACAACCAATAGCGTAAAGCAGATGATTGTTTTATACATAGCTATTTTGCCGATATTTGCTTCTTTATTTGGATATAACGCCGTAAATAACCCCATCACTAAAATATTAGACAACCACTTACAGATAGATTTTAATACAGATTTAAGTAGATACTATCAAAAAGCGAATGAATATCTTGAAACCGCAGACAGCCAAGCCAGACAAGAATTTATGGAAGAATTATTTAATGACCTGATAAATTTTGCTTTCCCTAAACAGTCAAAGCAAATGGGTGTAGTTTATACGCCTATAGAGATAGTGGACTTTATTATAAACAGTGTAAAAGATGTGCTGCAAAAAGAATTCGGACGAAGTTTGTCAGATGAAAATGTGGAGATAATTGATCCGTTTACAGGCACAGGGGTATTTATTACTAGATTATTACAAAGCGGCTTAATTCAAGATATAGAGCGTAAAGCCAGCGAGATACACGCAAATGAAATTGACTTATTCAGTTATTTTATAGCGTCTTTAAACATTAACAGCGTTACGGAGATACTTCCTGACATAAGACTAGCAGACACTTTCAAGGATTATGAGCCTAATATTGTTTATTAGACCATAACAGGTAGTATAATTCATGCCCGACAAAGAACTAAATACCCGCCAAAAACTCTTTTGCATTGAGTACCTCAAAGACTTAAACGCTACTCAGGCGGCTATAAACTAGGAAGGATTAATGACAAAGCCTAAAACTAAAAAGAAAACCACTCCAAAAACCCTTGTTAAAACAGGTAGACCGACAAAATACGATGAATCTCTATGCGAAAAAGTTATTGATTTAATGTCACAGGGTAAATCTATCGTTCAGGTAGCCGCTGAATTTAACGTTAGCAAAGACACTATTTTTGAATGGGAAAAGGTTCATAAAGAGTTTTCCGACTCGTTAACGCTAGGTCGGTTAAAAGCTGAAGCATTTTGGGAAGGTCATTTACAAAAACTGGCAAAATCGAAGAATTCTATTACCAATGGTAATTTAGCACTGATATTAAAATGCCGTTACCGATGGACTGAAAAACAAGACATAGGGCTTTCAGGCGATCTATCGGTCGATGATGTTACCAATCTTACACCCGAAGAGCGCAGAAAGAGAATAGCGGATTTTATCGACAAAGCAAAACAATGAAATGTGAACAAATAGGCACATGTACTCTTTACAACGCTGATTGCATGGAGTTAATGGCTCAATACCCCGACAAGCATTTTGATTTGGCCATTGTCGATCCGCCATATTTCAAAGGCCCTGAAAATACGAGATATTACGGTTCAGAAAAATCAAACACAGGCGTTAATAGGCCGCAATACAGACAAATGGTGACATGGGATATACCAACTAATAATTATTACAATGAGTTGTGTAGGGTTTCAATGGATCAAGTTATTTGGGGTATAAACTATTTTAACTTTAAAAATGTACCTTGCGGCCGTATCGTATGGGATAAAAAGAAAAATGAGGCTTGCACGTTTTCCGATGGAGAAATAGCTTCTTGTTCATTGATAAATACCGTAAAGTTTTTCAGGTATCAATGGGATGGAATGTTACAAGAAAACATGAAAAACAAAGAACTGAAAATACATCCATGTCAAAAACCAATAGCCTTATACAAATTTTTACTCTCAAAATACGCAAAGCAAGGCGATAAGATACTAGATACGCACTTAGGAAGTGGTACTCATGCAATAGCTTGTAACGAAATGGGTTTTGATTTAACCGCAAGCGAAATTGACGCTGATTATTTCACCGCCGCTTGTGAGCGCATAAGAGAGGCTAACAGGCAGGGCGATCTATTTAGGCAAGCTGTATAAATCTTGACCTATTATCAGACAGCGAACAGAAAGAATTACTTGAATTGATAAGACAGGAAGATAACTATTCTTTTTTCTTTTTCGGTCTACCCTTACCAGCCGTATTTTTCAAAACCAGTAAAGCCGATTTATCATATAACGCCTCTTTTGTTATCGGTTTAATCCCTGCCCTTGCAAGTCTAGTTTTAGCAGTCCCGTATGAGATACCTAATTTTTCCGCCATTTCCGTAATCGTAAAACCTATCACATTATCCATATCGGCAATTATAACAAATACTTTAGAAAAATGCAACTTTTTAGAAACATTTAATTGACATAATGTTACTGATAAGATACAATTAAGTATAGTAGAAAAAGCAATGAGAGAGATTTTATTCAGAGGCAAAGACAAAGAAGCAAATGTATGGCTATATGGTGATTTAATAGTTAGAGAAGCGGATAGCCCAACATTGGAAACAGATGAAAGTTTCAAAGAATATTATATTTGCAACATGGATTATGACGGCGAAATAAATACGCGAGAAGTTATTCCTGAAACTGTTGGAGAATTTACGGGCTTACTCGACAAAAACGGCGTGAGGATATTTGAAGGGGATTTATTACGCAAGCCGTCTAAAGATCAATACGAAAAAACTAGTTTTGTTTTATTTGAAGTGTTCTACCATGACGAAAATATGTGTGATAGTCATATTGGGTGGCAATTTAACCGCTTACATTTTCAAGGTAATATTTGCGGTCATAGCGGATGGGAAAGGTTTAGACCTGAATATACAGGAAATATGGTAGTCGTTGGCAATATCCATGACAATAAGGATTTGTTAAATGGGTAAAATGGCTAAAACAGATTTAACAGGTATGAAATTTAATAGGCTTACTGTTTTACAAAAAGCAGGGAAAAATAAACATGGTATGCAATTATGGTTATGTCAATGTGATTGTGGAAATAAAAAGGAATTGAGATGTTACGATATTTGTAACGGAGCAGTTAAATCATGCGGATGCTTACAAAAAGAGATACAGAGAAATCGAATAACCGAAGCAAATAAACACTGGAAAGAGTTGTATGGAGAGCGTCCAAAAACGCATGGAATGTCAAAAACAAGATTGTTTAATATTTATTGGGGAATGAGACATCGTTACGAAAGTGAAAAACATAATAGATATAAACACTATGGCGGCAAAGGTATTAGAGTTTGTAAAGAATGGCAGACCTTTGAACCGTTTATGGAATGGGCATTAAACAATGGTTACGCGAAAAATCTATCTATTGACCGTATAAATAACGATGGTAATTATGAGCCGTCTAACTGCCAATGGGCTACAATAAAGGAACAGGCGAATAATAAATCGCAAAATAGATATATAACAATAAATGATGTAACTAAAAATATGACAGAGTGGAGCAAAATTACAGGAGTGCCTGTCTCTATTATTAGCAATCGAATAAGTAGACATGGATGGGATGAAGCAAGAGCAGTAACTGAAAAAGTAGGAGCTATGGGTGGGGATAGACGATCTAACAGAAAAAGAGCAGTTTGAGCTTTTAAAACTGATTGAACAAGAGAATAAGGAACGTGTTACCGATAAAATGGAGCTATTCCGCCAACCTTACAGGATTAAAATAGCGCATGGAGGCAGGGGTGCAGGGGCTAAAAGTTACGGTGCTTCTTCTATCGCTATTCAAAGACTTCATAGAGAAAAATTAAGAATGTGTTGTTTTCGTGAAGTGCAAAGATCGCTGGAAGAATCATCTTACAGGTTAATGGTCGATACTATCGCAAGATTAGGTTACAAGGGCTGGAAAATAACCAATGAGTACCTAGATTCGCCTGTTGGCTCTCATATTATTTTCAGGGGCTTGAAAGATATGCGAGCCGCAGATCAAATGAAGTCCCTTGAAGGTTACGATATTTTTTGGCTGGAAGAAGCATCGGCAATCTCTAAAGAATCGCTCATGGTTCTGCTTCCTACTCTCAGAAAGCCCGGATCGGAGTTATGGGCAACTTTAAACAGGGAAGCCGAGAAAGACCCTATCATAGCTGAATTCTGGGATTCGCCTAGAACTGATGTTTTAAGGGTTGAACTGGAAGAAGGTAAAATTGACAATCCATGGTTTCCCGATGTGTTGGAACAGGAACGAATAACCGCTTACCAAAACAACCCCGATGAAGCTATGCACGTTTGGGGAGGCAAGCCTAGAGTGCAAGGCGATAACGCTGTACTTTCAAGAGTGGCGATTAGAGACGCGATGGACAGACAACCCGATCCGAATTCGCCAAAAGTGCCGAAGGAAATTGGGGTTGATGTAGCTAGATTTGGCTCTGATAAAACAGAAATGTACAAGAGAGAAGGAGCGGTAGTAGTTGACCATAAAGAAATGGCTAAAAAAGACACTGTTGAAGTCGCTAACGCAGCGTGGGAATTTGCGGGAAAAAGTAAAGATGTAGTGATTAAAGTTGACGATACTGGTGTTGGCGGCGGCGTTACCGATAACCTTAGAAGGCTAGGGGCTAACGTAATTCCTATTAATTTCGGCGGCTCACCAAAAGACAAAGAAAAATACACTACCGTTGCTGACGAAATGTGGTTTGGATTGCCGATTGAACAAATTGTTATTCCTAACGATCCATTGCTTATGGAAGAACTAGCTGGGCGAAAGTACGAGTATGACAAGATAGGAAGAAGGGTGATAGAACCCAAAAAGAAGTTTAGAGAGCGATACAACAGATCGCCTGACAAGGCTGACGCTTTGTTACTTTGTTTCTACACTGGTTATCATAGAGGCGGAACAGTGCTAGTACCTTACCGCTAATTCTTTTTAGGTCTGCCGCCCTTGCTTACAACTTTGATTTTATCTATACACTTTGGGTCATAAACAGCCGTTTTCCCGTAGTACCTTACTGGTTCTATCCCTGCCCTTATGAGGCGCATTTTAGCGGTGTGTGGACTTATGCCTAATTGTTCGCCAATTTCTGCGGCTGTCATAACCTTCATTATTTATAATATCGGATAAAAAGTCAAGAAAATTAGTGAAATATCGTAACAAGTTATTGACAGGTTTATAAACTTGTGATAATATGTAACATATAAATAGATGGAGGTGAAAAAATGTGTGAAACAAAAATCAATGAGAAACTAGGTGAGATGTTGAATGAGTTTGAACAAACTCCATTTTATAATCTTGACAGCTGGCGTATAAGGGAACTTATACAAGAGGTTTATGACTTCGGTTATGAGGTCGGCAAAAGCGAGGCAAACAGTGAAACAGATTAACGATGAAACTTTAAAATGGCTAGTAAGCGGCGATACTGGAATATCTAGTCAAACTTTATGCGCTATGTTTTTTGATATACCAGTTATAGGAAGGAATAATCACCCATACGATTCATCTGATTTTGGTAGGTGCAAACGGTTTTTAAATACATTGCTACCACAAGAGCGGAAAGAGGCATTAAGTAAAGTCAGCGTATTAAGCCCTGAATGGAATGCGTTAGCAGATGATTGGTATTTACTTAGTTCTATAACAGATAACGAAAGTTTGTATAGAGAAATGAAAAAAGTGTTGAAGTTGGCAAGAGGCGCATGATGATACACATAATGGCGCATTGTGATATATGTGGATACATGATAGCTGATATAACTGTACACCCTGACGCGCAATTCCATGACAGGCTTGCGGATGAAATTAAAATACTGGCGCAAGCATTTTTTATGAAAATAAGTTTGTTTGCCGTAGTTGTATCAAGAAAATAGTTGAAAAAGAATTACAAGGAGAGAATAGTAATGAATGAAACACTTAAAAAATTATTAAAACAGCCATTTACCGATACGGCTATTTGCGGTAAAGAAAAATGTAATTTTGGAAATACTTTTATGGGATTACAGGTATTTTGTGGCGGAATTACAACAGATGAATTAAGTAATGCTGTAAGCGAATGGTTTATAAAAGCAATAGCAAACCAATACGAGCGAGATTTTTCGGAACCTATGAAATGGATTATAAATGAAGATGAAAGACATGTAATGAGCTGCGAAAATTGTGGTGCAGAAAGTATAAGAATAACTAATTACTGCCCTGACTGCGGACAAAAACTTGACAAGCCTGAATAAAGTTGGGCGGTACAGTATTAGTGCCGTATCGTTAGGGAGGGGAAATGACTATATACGAATTAAGGCAACATATAAATAATATGAAAGAAATGCCAACTTGTTTTGTTTTAGGAATTCCAATACATTATAAAGACAGTATTAAAGTAATTGAAAAATATAAAATAACTACTGAAAATTTAGACGATGACTATATAGAGGCGTTAGTGCAATTAGATAAAGAATTTATAGATTGCCTGGATGTTTAGAAGCGGAGGTTAAAGAATGACTATTTCAGGATTAGAAAAAGTAACGCCGCCAAAAAATATGAATATAGAGGGCTGTCCATTTTGTGGAAGCGATAATATACAAATGTTTAAAGATAGTTTGTTTGATAGTGACACAAGAATAGGATTTTATTGTACTAAATGCGACATGATAGTAGAAACGCCCTATGCAAATAGAAAAATAGCAGTTATATATTGGAATAGCCGTGTATGAATTATAATAATGTTTTTACTTTATAATAAATATATAGAGGTGTAGAATAAGTTATGGGTAACTATCTGCCAACAAACGCAAAATTATTTTATCTTGACGCTAACGGCATAAAGCATGAACTAAAAATGACAGACGGACAAGAATTGCAATTAGACAATGAAGAAACGCCGCCTATTGATTTAAGCGGTAGTGTATCTATAACTATGCAAGATAACGGTATGTATAAATATTTAAATCGGCTTGCCAATAAAGATACAGTAATTACCGCATACTTCAAACTTGATTTATATAAACAACTTTTAATACGAGGGTTAGAAAAATTAGGTTTTAAGTTTTATTTTAAAATAGGCGGCGAAGATTATGCGGTTAAACGTGAGGGCATATTATGGAATAATTGACAATAGAACTTGACTGCACAGGTGACAGGTGCAGAAAGTGCAGATGGATACAAAAGGATTACAAGCGATGTTTAATGTTTAATGATAATCTAAATAGCGTTTGCAAAAATAATATAATTATTGATTACTTGCGCCTTCTTGAATGTATCGCCGCTTGCAAAAAGCATATAGACAAGGTAGGATGGGATATGATAACAAATTTACATGAAGGAATGAAAGTTGAAATAATCAATGACAGACGGCTTAAAAACATTGTAAGTATACAACTTATTCCTGATGGTATAGCACATTCTATGACACTTGATAAAGCAAATGCATTATCATCTTTGATACAAGATGCGGTTTACCAGTATCATAAAAACAATGTAACACCTGATAATTCTTAAATATTGTTTAATCTCTAGAGCTATATAAAATTAGCCCCATGAACGATAGACTTTAATAAAGTAACAAGATATAATAAAAACATGAGATTAGTTAGTAAGAAAACATTTTTATCACTTCCTGAAAATACTTTGTACTTAAAATTGCATAAGAGTGAAGTTCTATGTATAAAAGGTAAAAGTCTTGAAAATCACGGCGAATATACAGACTGGTATGTGCAAAATACTTGTGAAATAGAATGTAGTGGTAGCGATGAATATAATGACATATTGTGTAAAGCGGAAGATGATGAAAACTTCTCATTTGAACTTAATTTGCATCTGGAAGGCAGGGATGGGTTGTTTGAAGATGAAGAACAATTTTTAGTATATGAGAAAAAAGACGTAATAGAGCTGATTGAAAGACTGAAAGAGTGCTTATAAATATTGTTTAATTATTATCATGTCCTAAAATCTAGGCATGAACGTAGAAAACACACATTCGTTATATCAGGATAATCTTGAAAGTTGGGCGTTAGTAAGGGACAGTGTTGACGGCGAAAAAGCAATTAAGTCAAAAGCTCAAACCTACTTAATTAAACCAAGCGGGCATAATGAAGAGCAGTACAATAATTATCTAGCAAGGGCGCATTATACAGGCTTTACAACCCGAACGCTGGAAGGTCTTTACGGGCAGATATTTTCAAGAGAGCCGGAAAAACTAGGCGATGTTCCTGAATCATTTCAAAACTTCCTTGAAAATGTTGACCTTACAGGAAACAGTATTGACCAGTTTTCAAGCGATCTGGTTTACGACTTATTACAAACAGGCTGGGGCGGGATACTTATTGACCATGCGCCTGTTCCCAAAGGTTTAAGTTTAGCGGATCAAGAGAAAGCTGGGCTGACTTCTTTCATGCGCTGGTATAAAGCTGAAGACGTGATCAACTGGAGATATGATGTAATAAACAATAAAAAAGTTTTAGCGTTGGTTGTATTACAAGAAAGCTATGAAGAGGCTAACGATGAAGATTTATTTGTACCGTTAGCAAAAACACGTTATCGAGTATTAAGGCTTGTCGATGGTGTTTATGTACAAGAACTGTATCTAAAAGTCGAAAACGCCACTACTAAAAAAGCGGAATATGTTTTACAAGAAACGCCTGATATAAAAATGAACGGCAAACCCCTGGACTTCATTCCCTTCTTCCCTTGCCCTGCAAGAGAGCCTGAGAAATCCATGCTTCTGCCTATCGCTTACGTGAATTTAGCGCATTATCAAAAGTCTGCTGATTATACTAACTATACGCATTTTGCGGGCATATTAACAGCTTATGCCGCAGGTATTAATATACCGATGAAAAGAGACGACAAAGGTTATCCGACAAATATACCAGACACAATCAAATTAGGTTTAGACGCATTTTTATTTTTAGAAAGCTCAAAGGATAGCACTAGCGCACCTGTAATTGGTTATCTTGAACCCACTGGACAGGGCGGAGCTGTACTAATCAAAGCCATTGAAGATTTAAAACTTGACATTGAAAAAATGGGTGGCGATCTGATAACCGCTAAAAAGAAGGGTGTAGAAACAGCGGAGGCGGCTAGAATACATCAAGCTGGAGAAAATGCGGTCTTAGGTTCATTCAGTTTAAACATGAGCGAAAAAATAACGCAAGCTATCAGGTTATGCGCAAAGTGGAGAGGTGTACCCGAAGCGATTGCGGGCAGTTTTACTTATCAGCTTAATCTTGATTATGAAGGAGACCTTAGTAAGGAAGGGGCTATAGCGCAAGGGAGATTATTATTTGAAAGTGACGCAATATCACATCGGACATTTCTTACTGATTATATGGGTTTTAATGAAAATGAGGCAGATGAAGAATTGAAGTTAATTAACGATGAAAAACCAGATATTGTTTAATCGCATTGACTTACTAAACTGGGTTAATGCGAAAAGTAACCATAGGCAACTGCGAGTTATTCAACGGTACGATGGAAGAAACTATCGGTAATGTGCAAGCCGATCATATCCTCACCGATCCCCCTTATCTCTATATCAAAACCCATGACTTCGACAAGGAGTTTAACGAACAATTACTTTTTGAACAGGCGCAAAGGATGCTGCCTGACAACGGCTTTATCGCCCTGTTCGGCAGAGGTACATCTTTTTACAGATGGAATACATGCCTTGCGGATTTAGGATTTATTTTCAAAGAGGAGATTGTTTGGGATAAGAGGTATACGACTGCCCCATGTATAGCTCTATCACGAATACATGAAACTATTTCTATTCATACAAAAAAGACAGGACAAATAAAACGTTCTAAAGTGCCATACATCGAACAAAAAGAATATGACATTGGAAGTATTATAAACGATATAAAACGAATAAATAGTGCAATTAACACAGAAACTGGATTAAATAGAGTTTTATCATTTTTACAAGGTGGAGAGTTATATCAATACGAGGCAAATGACAATCATTGTATTACCCAACAACATGGAATTAAAAAACCAGACAGAGCGGTAGCAACTGTTAATAGCATAAAAAACGGAATGAAAGAAAAATCCATAGTACGTTATTCAGGACAAACAGGTGGTACTGGAATAGTTGTTAGAACAGATATGCCGAAGGAAGCAAGAGAGATACAAACCTTACGCATGATTAACAATGGTATGCGTGAAAGAACAATTATTGAATTAAAAAACGAACACTATAAATTACAACACCCAACAGAAAAACCAGTAAGGCTTGCTGAAAGAATTCTTGCTTTAATATCCAACGAAGGCGATACAATCTACGACCCGTTTATGGGAAGCGGCAGTTTCGGAGTCGCTTGTATAAACACAGGAAGAAAATATATCGGATCGGAAATGAAAGCTGAATATTTCAGCATTGCCTGTAAACGCATAGAGGAAGCAGTCAAGGCAAAACAAGACAGCCTGTTTCAAGAGGCTGGTTAATGCCCAATCTTGACAGCCTACTCGATAATTCTATCAGTCAAATAAGCGACAGATTAACAGAGGCGCAGTATACTTTCTTGCAAAACGCAGGAATTACTATAAGCCGTTTTATGTCAATGAGTAATGAGGAATTACGTCAACTGCTTTATAGTGGCGGCGTTCTTGACTTGGCTAATCACGATCTAGCGCGTATACGCAGGGAATTAAACGCAGCGCATAAATTGAACATACAGGAAATGAAACAGCTTGCAAGAAACGTAACCGCTACTGTCTATGAGGAAGGCGCGGACATAGCAGAGGCGAAGGGAGAAAGTATATCGCCGAAAAAAGCGTATACGGCGGCGGTTAATCCGTTGCTTGCAAGCGTCTTGCGTGATTACGAAATAATGAGCCGATCCAGTTTAGCGCATACTTCAGACACCTACAAAAAAACTATAAACAGATTTGTAAGTAACGTAATGAGCGATGACAGCGAAGGCAGAATGTCCGCGCCATACGCAATTAGAAAAGCGATCCGCGAATTAACGGCTGAGGGTATAAGTTATGTAGACTATCAGAGCGGCAGAACAATGAGAATGGACAGCGCTGTTCGCAGGGACATAATGAATGAGTACGGAAATATAGCACAGGAAATATCTAATAAGGTAGGCGAAGAAGTAGGATTTGACGCGGTAGAGATCACTGTTGAACACGCTCCGGCAGAGGATCATGCCGATGTGCAAGGGAGAATTTTTACAAACGAAGAGTACGAGAAATTACAAAATTTGGAAGTGGCAACTGATATAGACGGCAATCAAGTGCAGATAGGAAGCGATAGACCGATTGGTCTCTGGAATTGCCGACATTTTGCCATGCCCTTCATGCTAGGCGTATCTGAGCGTAATTTTACACCTGAGCAGTTAGAAGCGATAAACAAACGAAATGAAGATGGCATAACTTTCAACGGCGAAAAAATGAGCGTTTATGAAGGTACGCAACGACAGAGACAACTTGAAACCTCTATGAGGCGTGAACGTGAAAACCTGAATATGCTTAAAGAGCTGAGAGACACCGACCCGCTAATTGAAAGCGACTACCAGAAAAGCAGACGCAGATTAGCTGGTTTAAGGGATGAGTACAAAGCGTTAGGGGCGGCGTTAGAACCGAAGGCGATCCGCATGAAAATTGAGCGCAGTTATGTAACACGAGGATCAACAGGCGGATTTAAAGCAGTAACAGGTGATATAAAAAATGTATATCAAAATTATAGTGATAGAAAATTTAGTCAATTTTCAGATGAACAGCGCAAGGAAGTTGTAGATTATACCAAACATACATTTAAACCCATAAATAAAGGTTTATTTAACAATAGCGAAATAACGCCTGAAATTCAAAAAAGTATAAATACACTTGACGACGTTCTTAATAATTCCCAAGTATTAACAAATGCCGTTGTATATAAAGGAACTAATGCTGATTGGTATACTGATTGGCACATAGGCGATATAAAGCCAATACCGTCTTTTTTTAGCACTTCTATAAATAAGAAAATAGCAGATGAATTTAATTTACTAAAAGATAATCCATTGTTAATTGAAGTATTAGTACCAAAAGGCACTAAAGGCTTATACTTAGGAACTAATAGTAAAGTAAAAAAAGAAGTAGAAATATTATTAAATCGAAATTTGAAATATAAGGTTTTAATTAAAACAGATACTTATATGAAACTTGAAATAGTTAATTAGACTTTTTAGGTCTGCCTCTTGACGGCGTTTTTTTAAGTGCTTTCAATACGTCTTTTGAATATAGTTTACCGTCAAATAGCGGCTTATGCTTACCCCTCCAAATTCGCTGTGAAGTTGTCTTATACGATAAGCCTAGCTCTTTTGCTATTTCTTCAATGGTCAAACCAGTCATTTTTTAATTATGGATGTGTTTTAATAAAAAGTCAATAAAGTAGCGTATATCCTACTTTTACTTAACAGCCATTAAGCGGAAATGGCATATTTTTTCACTTTTCTTGAAAATATTTTTGAAAACCGCTTGACAATAAGTAGGATATATCCTACAATAAAAGTATAAACATTTACGGAGGCAAGGAAATGACAACAATCAATTATGAAAGAGGAACCAGCAAGGGTGGTATCATAATCAACAATTATTCAGACGTTACTTACATAGCGGTAACGGCGGCAGCAAGTAAGACCTTCAAGTCCTTAAAAGGTTCTGAAAAGTTCATGGCTGAAAGAGGGTATACTGTAGTAAAATAATGAGTATGTCATCTAATTACTAATGGAGTATTTATGAATATGGAATTAACAATAGAAGCCGCTGAAAAAACAAGCGAGTTTCTAAAAGATACAAAAGAGCAAATTCTAGCTGATCTTATAAAAGAGGGCGGTGTCGCTAGAAAAGAAATAGACAGCGAAGGTAGAAAAGTTGGTGGGGAATGTATTCTTTATTATTCACCCGCCGGTAAGTTAATCGCTCTATACGATCCAGCAAGAGCTAAAATAGCAGCGGAAGCCTAGCCCTTCTTCCCCTCAAATATTGTTACCTTCTTAAACTAACTGGATAATCAAAGACATGGAAAGAAGTATGGATAACGTTATAAAACAACTTGCCAAAGTCCATGTATTGCTCCTTACCTGATTATCGGCAAGAAAAGTGTCAGGTAGGCTTCTTTTTGGGCTTTTCAACGGGCGTTTTTCTTGGTCTGCCTGCTTTTTTAGAAACCTTAATAATATCAATGACAGACGGATCGTAAATCGCAGTAATTCCCACATATCGGACAGGTTTTAAGTTATGTTTTTGAAGGCGTTTTTTAACCGTAACTGGTAAAAGCCCTAAATTCTCTGATAATTCCTTTACTGTCATTTCCTGCATACCCTTAAATTATCGGCAAAAATAAAGAAAATATTTTATCAAAAGTGGTAAAATTATCTTGACATTATTATACCACTACTGGTAAAATAAACAATATGACGGCTGGTAAAAGCAATAAAATAATTATCGATCTATGCGGCGGAACAGGCTCATGGTCAAAGCCCTACAAAGAAGCTGGTTATGATGTGCGTCTTGTTACCCTGCCTGATAATAACGTGCTGACTTATGAACCGCCTGAAAATGTCTATGGTATATTAGCCGCTCCGCCGTGTACAGCATTTTCAATAACAGGTAAACGCAATAAAGAAAATATGAATAAAGCAATGGAAGTAGTAAATGCCTGTATAAATATTATTGAAATGTGTAAACCAGTATTTTGGGCGTTAGAAAATCCAGTAGGTTTTTTATCAGATTTTATTGGAAAGCAGAAACTTATTTTCCAGCCTTTTGAATACGGCGATGGCTGGACTAAAAAGACTGCTGTATGGGGAAGCTTTAATATACCTATACCGATTTACAAATGGGCGGATTGTCCGAAAGTAAATTTGCCGAAAAGAGCAGGAAGAAAAAAACCATCTTTGCCTTATGCGCATAAAAATCAAATACTGGATATTCCGCAAATGTCATGGGCTAAAGATTTATGTAAAACAGACGCAGACGCAAGAGCGATAACGCCGCCGTCTTTTGCAAGAGCGTTTTATGAGGCGAATAAATGAAAACTTGTAGCGATTGTAAATGTCAATTTGACGAAGGCGAAAGTTTAGGGCTGGTTACTGAAAAATATATGGAGGTAAGGAAATGCGCGGTTCAATGACAGATGAAGAAAGAATAGCAAAAGAGGAAAAACTTAAAAAGCAAATGGAAGAATTTAATGCTCTTTGCAAACCGCTTAATGATTGGCTACAGAATAACTATCATCCACACGCAATGATTATAATTCAAAATAACAGAGCAGAAATTGTTGAAACAATAACAGGCGTACCATTCAAGGTATTAGATTAGGAGAAAGCAATGAAACCAGAAATTGAAACAATAAAAACACCCACTGGTCATATCTGTATTATGCAAGGCGAAAAAAGTAAGCCGTTAGAATTTTTATCCCTAGGCGATTATGGAAAAGAGAAAAATATAAAAGCCGATTTTATGGGAATGACAAAAGAGATTAACGGCGTTCCTCATGGTGATTTATTGCCATTAGAAGAAAAGTGGGTGATAACTATATCGACACAATACGGCTGTTCTATGGGCTGTTCATTCTGCGATGTTCCGCTAGTAGGCAAGGGCGAAAACGCTACTTTTAATGATTTAATAAATCAGGTTAAACACGCTCTTGATTTACACCCAGAAATTAAACAAGCCAAAAGAATAAACCTTCATTACGCAAGAATGGGTGAGCCTACTTTTAATGAAAATGTCATAACATCGGCTTATTACTTAAAAGGATATTTTGATAAATTAGGGTTTGGATTTCATCCTGTAGTTTCAACTATTATGCCGAAAGACAATACAGATGCTCCCAGTTTTTTACATAGATGGTTAGCTTTAAAAAATGATTTTAATGGCGAAGCTGGATTGCAATTAAGTATAAATACAACAGATGACGACATTAGATGCGATACAATGCCTCACGCTATTAATTTTAGATATATACAGAGATGTTTACACCAAAAACTTGAAAGAATGAAAGGAAGAAAGATAGCTCTTAATTTCGCACTAACTGACGCACCTGTTGACGCAAAAGAATTAAGACATTATTTCGATCCGCAATATTTTATGTGCAAAATTACGCCTATGCACAATACAAAAGCTGTTATTAAAAACGGAATGATTACTGACGGCGGTTATGACTTTTATTATCCGTATAAACAGGTAGAGGAAGATTTGAAAGCAGAGGGATTTGATGTTTTAGTTTTCATACCTTCAAAAGAGGAAGATGAAAGTAGAATAACCTGCGGAAACGCAATTTTAGCAGATAGAGTTTAGCTATCTAGGTGAATAGAAACGGAGGGAGAGAAAATGGAAGGTATATCAATCAGACCCTACTTCAATGAAAAGATAGGACAAATACAGTATGAGCTAGAATTACCATGCGGAACTACTATTTTGTCAAATTATGAAATAGGTATTTTAAAGAGCAGTATTTGTTTTGCTCAATCACAGGCAAAAGATATTGAAAACAAGATGATTAAGGGTAAACAATAGCGATTTGTCCGCTTAGGAGTGTAAATAAAACGGAGGGGGGAAGCATGAATCAAAACGAAAAACAAAAAGATTTAATCGAGTTCATAATTGATTGCATAATAAAAGGGAATATATACGATTATGTTATGTATTCAAATAAGCAATCAGACAGAGTTAAATCTATTGAAATATGCTCTGAGGGTTGTATACATATACATACAGAAACATTAAAAACAAATCCTTTAATATTTGCAAACCTTGAAATTATTGAAAGCGAGAATGGAAAAATATGGAGGTTCTATTCTGAGGGCGCTGGTCATTTTGATTGTGAATGTAAATTAAGGTACGAGCCGAAGTTATGACCCTAACCCCCAAACCCTGCACTTGTACTATCACCCTGCCAACACCTGAGTATAACAAGATGGTCGAGTACATTAAAAAACTTGAAAACGCTGTTGGTAAAAGTTGTAGTAATTGTGTGGGGTGTGAGCGTGTAGATACAAGTCAAGTTAAAAGAGTTATTGAAACTGATTGCGATAGTTGGACATGGAGGGAAAAGTGATTGACAAATATAAACTAAAACAAATAAATGAATTAAAAAAAGAATTCGATAATGCTAAACGGTTTTTGTATTGGCGTAATCATAGGCTTAAAGTAATAAAAGAAACAAAAAGATATATATTAAGTTTTCCTATGGGTGAGACAAGAGAGGAGCTTGAAATTGAATATAAATACGTGCAAGAAGCATTGGAAAAACATTGTAATAATTTAAGAGCCGAATTAAAAGATTTGGGCTATATAGAACTGGAATAAATAAGGAGGGGAAATGAAACAAGAAAAATCACTGCCAACTTACTACACCGACAGCAACGGCACTTTAAGACGCACTGTACCTAAAGTGAGGCAGAGTAAGAAAGAGAGGATAAGAGAGAGGTGGGCTGGAAAAGTCAGGTTTGAGAATGATAAGAAAGCTACAGGGAGGGGTAACGCTAACGTAGAAGAAATTGAAAAGGTCAAGGAATATCTGCGTAAAATACACCCAGAAACAGCAAGGAAGGTACAAATATCACAAGCAACAGGAATTAAACAAGACAGGGTGTTAATCATTCTTAATCTGTTATCAGGTGTGTCAGATGACAATAAAGATGATGACGCGGAATTTGTGCCGAAAGATTTTTTAGTCATGGAAGATGACGAAGAAAACGAATTACGTTATGGCATTTTCAAAGATATAAAACTTGGGATTAAATAATGAATGGAGGTAAAACATGAAAGCAATACTTGAAATTGATATGCCAGAATCGTGTGAAGATTGTTATTTTTGCCGAAAGGAAAACGGCAACTATTGGTGTTATGTCATCGAAAAAAATGTTGACTATGAAGATGACGATATGCCTGATAAATGGAAAGATGACGATTGGGAGAAATCCCGACACCCTGAATGTCCATTGAAAATAAAGGAGGGATTATGAACGAACTAATAACGATTAAAAAAATCGAACAGGCAAAATTAGCAATTATGGAGGTCAACACACTTGACGAAATAAAACAAATTATTGACCAAACAGAGGCAATGAAAGCCTATGCAAAATCCGCAAAATTATCAGCCGATGTGCAAATACTAGCACAAGAATTGAACGTAAGAGCGGATAGGAAATTAGGCGAAATATCATTAAATCTTGCAAAATCAAAACCGGGGGTTAAAAGTGAATTAGGTAATCACGGTGGACTTAATTCAAAACTGCAAGAATTGGAAAAAATAGGAGTAACAAAGCAATACGCAAATACCGCTGAAAAACTTGCTTCTATACCTGAAAAGATATTTGAAGAAAGAATAATACAGGCAAGAGATACAGCGACAACTATTACTAAAACATTGTTTAAGAATATAAGCAATGAATTAAATGGAAAAACTAAAAAACAAAACAAGCCTAGAACATGGAACTTTGTTTTTGAAAGCCGTGCGTTTTTTGCAGATAATAACAAAAATGTTATCGGTGAATTTGAGAAACTAAACAAACTAAAAGACGATGGGGAACGTGTAGACTGCATGAGAAACTCCATCGACTTTATGACCGACTGCATTAAAGCCTACAAGAGGGCGATTACTGAAATGGGGTATGAGTTAAAGGAGTAGGAATGAGCAGGATTAAATTAAGTTTTTGGGACAGATTGACAGATACACTTGTTTGGTATGAAAAGCCCAATATTAAAAACATATTTGAAAGATGTGTAGGAGGTAATATGTATTATACATGGGAGGGCTGGAAATATATTTTATTTGCAGTCGGGTTTATTGTTGGATTTTTAATTCATGATTTTTTGTTTTAACAGAGTTAGTCCATGCTAAAACTACTCCGCTTCCTAATTACAGGCTCATGGCATGAGCATAAATGGGAGAAATAAATGTTTGGCAAAGCAATTAAAACAAAGTTTATAAAAGGTTTTGGCAAGATTAAATATTTTGACATAACAAAAGAAAGAAAGCCTACAAAACGCACTCTGAAATTTGACTTAATTCAGATCAATGCTTATGAAGAATTGCTAGGCAAGTATCCAGAGCGCAAAGAGGATTATCATAAACACCTAGTATTTTTGTATGCTGTCTATGCAGAGGATAAAAAATTGATAAACAAAAAATATCAATTAACAAACATAGAGAGGTTTTATTCTTTATGCTACTTAAAACAAGAATATTTACGCCTTAAAGAGATTGTGCATAACCATGATGTAGAAGCAGACGAAAAAATACGCAGGGTAGAAATTGTTGATAAGATTATAAAAGATCATTTTAGCATTGTTTGGAATATAACAGATGAATATTTTATAACACCGATATTGCAATTTATGGAAAGCGATATTTACACATGGACAAGCGGCGATAAACCGCAATCATCCCAACACACAATTATCCAAAAATGCGAATGCTGCGGAAAGTTGCAAGAATTTACCTTTACGCAAGGGGGTGAAACGTGAGCTTTACCCATGATGATTTAATCGACATCGGCAGAAAATGGCTTAATACTGCATATACACCTTCAAAGGAACATGGGCACAAACCATGTTCTGTAATTCTTACAGAAATTACAGCAGTTACAAGATACGGAGAAATACCTGATATTTTCGGTGTTTGTGATTTATGTTACGGCAATAATATAACTATTTTAATCGAGTGTAAAGTTTCAAGATCAGATTTTTACGCAGATCAAAAGAAACCGTTTAGACACGAAGCGTTAGAAGAAGGTATTGGATCGCAAAGATGGTATCTTGCACCCGAAGGAATTATACCAAAAGACAAAGTACCTGAAAAATGGGGGTTATTAGAAGTTGACAAATTCGGAGTATTAAAAATAATTAAACGCCCTGAATTACAGGATAGGGATCATCAAAGCGAAATGAATATTATGGTCAATATGTCTAGGCGATTAAACATACTTCCAGATGATCATATTGGTATTAGAAAATACACACCACTAGACGGATTTAAGCCATCAAAAAAGAAAGCAACATTTTATATCGAGGAGGCTTTATGACCTGCTCAGGCTGCGACAGATCAAAAGAAGCTGCGATTAAAACTCTTGAAAGACTGGGATATACCTATCATAGTGGTGAGGAGTGGAAACCACCATTGGGTGAAAACCCATTTAAGAAATGGAAAAGACACCCATTTATTAATGATCAATATGTATGTCCTGTATGTTATGAAATTGTAAATACTGGTAAAATATGTTGGTATCAAGTTTGCCCAAGATGTAAGGAAAGATTAGAGCCGTAGCTGTTCTATCCGCCGACTTTACAAGACCGCTTACAAGCGGTCTTTTTTATGCCAAAAATATTGTTTATCCGCCCATAACCGCTATCTTAAAAACACGCACCCCGACGTGACTTTTTCACACGTTGCCGTTTACCTCCTTCGGCTTTCAGGGGTGCGATTTATTTTCAAATATTGTTTAATTTTTATATTTTGCTATTTTAAAACAATCGCTGCTTTCAGGAAGCAACCGCAAGGCGGGGCGAAAATCTGCGTCTTACACAAAGTGTAAAAGTTTAAGACTTGACGCAAATCTATAGGAGAAAATTATGGCTTTTGGATTGGAAGAACTTAAAGTTGCTGGATTAACCGAAGAACAAGCTGCGGGTGTAATTAAGTTGCATGAGCAGGAAATTGTAGGTTTAAAAGGAAAAAACAATGAAGTTATTTTAAAAAATAATGAGTACAAAACAAACCTTGAAAAACTTACTCAGGACTACGAAGTTGAAAAAACAGGTTTTGCAAAACAGATTGAAGACCTGAATAAGCAAATCAAAGCCGCAGGCGGCGAGGAATTAAAGAACCTTCACGAAGCGGAAAAGAAACAGCTACAGGATCAATTTGCTGTCAAGGTCGCTGACTATGAAAACAAAGTCAAGGCAGGGCAGGAAACCTACAATCAGCTTTACAGCGATTACGTCAAAGTCTTGAAAAACACCGAACTTGATCAGGCGATGGACAAACTTCCTAATCTTGACCCGTCAATGAGATCAATTCTCAGGGACGTATTCTGGGCGAGATTTAAGTTTGATTTTAAAGAGATCGAATCGGGTAAAGGCAAATCACTTTACAGCGATGACTATAAATCAATTGGTGATACTTTAACGGCGTTTATCGGCACTGAAGAAGGAAAGAGATTCCAACTAGCCAACAGTACAGGCGGCGGAGCGACTGGATCGTCTAACGTCAAGCCTGTTATCGGAAACCCGTGGATCAAGGGAAAAGAAAACCTTGACGAACAGGCGCATATCTTAAAAACAAACCCGGCCCTTGCAGCTACATTAAAAGCGCAAGCGGCGGCACAAAAAACTTAATAGGAGTTTATTATGGCAGGCGAAGGAACAAGAATTGCGGACGTTATTACCCCTGAGGTATTTAACCCTTATGTAGATGAATACATTGTTGATCATTCCAGATTAAGACAATCGGGAATAATTGGAACAGTACCGGGTGTAACAGTCCCCAATGGCGGTGCGACAATCAATATGCCTTTCTGGCCGGATATTGGAGAAGGCGATCAGGTATTGTCCGATTCAATTCCGTTAGTACCGGATAAGATTACGGCAGGACTTGACATTGCGGTTATCCTGAAAAGAGGTAACGCATGGAAAGCGAATGACCTTGCGACATCTTTCGCGGGATCAGATGTAATGGGCGCAATCGGCAGGCGTGTTGGCGATTACTGGATTAAAGTAGAACAGGCTATTTTGCTTTCAATTCTCAAAGGCGTATTTGGCTCTGCTAGTATGAGCGACAGTATGCTTGATATTTCAGGTATTACAGGCGCAGGCGCAAGCATTGGAAGAAACTCTCTTATTGACGCTATCTCTCTGTTAGGTGACGCAGGGCGTAACTTGACAGGTATCGTAACCCATTCGGCGGTTATGTATGACCTTGCCAAAAAACACCTGCTTGATCCGCGTGTGAATATCGGCGATCCTTCGTTTACCGGCGCGCCTGAATTCCAGACTTATCTTGGCAGACAGGTAATAGACGATGACGGATGCCCTGTTGAAACCGTTGGCACTGACAAAGTTTATACTACTTACATTTTCGGCGCGGGCGCAATCGGAGGCGCGGTAGGAACTCCTCCAGTGCCGACAGAAACAGAGCGTGACGCGTTGGGCGGGAATGACATTCTTGTAAATCGCAGACATCTTATCATGCACCCGCGGGGCGTTAAATGGACTAACGCTTCATTGACAGCAGGCGAAGCAACACCGGGTAATATCGCTCTTGCTAAAGGCGCGAACTGGGAAAGAGTATACGAACAGAAAAACATTCGTATCATTGCTTTCAAGCATAAAATCGGCTAACAAAAACAGACTGCCCTGAAATATGGGCAGTCTTTCAAGGAGCTAAAATGACATACGAAGAATTCTGTAAAATAAGAGGCATACCGTACAATCAGGAAACAGAAAAGCCCGATGTAAAACAACCAGAGGGAGTGCCAAGTAATCCCAGAGGCAGACCGCCGAAAGATAAGACGGATACTGACAAGGAGTAAAAATGCAAGAAAAACAAATGGAAGAATTTAAAGCACTCTGCAAGCCGCTTAATGATTGGTTTCAAAAAAATTTACATCCGCACGCAAAGATTATCATTGAAATTGACAGCGCGGAAATTGTAGAAGGTTTAATGGCTGTCCCTTACGAAGTAAAGGATTAAGATGTACCTGACTTTCCAAGATTACCAGTCAATGGGCGGCAAACTCTCAGAACCGCTTTTTACTCGTGGAGAAGTTAGGGCAAGCGCAGAAATTGACAGTGCAACAAACAATCAGTTAAAAAACTATGAGCCTGATGATCCGATTTGGAATAGAGTTAAGTTTTTAGTTTTTGAAATGATACTAGTCTGGGATGGTCAAATTAAAAACGGCAGAGACACACAAAGCGAGAGCAACAGTAAGGTATCCGTAACATGGAAGGATAACGCAGGGAGTATTGACAATCTAATTAGGTCATATCTCCCTGCTCTTGTACCATCGGGAATTATTCAAGGCAAGGTTTTGAGGGTGTAATGCTAGAATACGCAAAGAAACACGAACAAAAACTAAAAGAATTATACTGGTCAATAGCTTTTGACCTGCATTATCAATATAGACAAAGCTCTCCGCATAGAGATGATATTGAAATTCCAAAAGATACATATAGCCAAAATGATTTTGTATCTATATGGCAGGGTGATATAATAGGACATATTAATTACAATATTAATAGATCGGCAAATTGTATAGATAATTTAACTTGCGTACATTTTGGAAATGATAATTCATATATATTTGCAAAAGACTTAATGATGGCAATTAAAGATATATTTGAAAAGTATAGATTTAATAAATTATGCTTTTGTGTTGTTGTGGGAAATCCCATTGAAAAAACTTATGACAAGCTGGTTAAAAAATATGGTGGTAGGATTGTAGGCGTTTGGATACAGGATAGAATGTTAATAGACGGCTACCTTCATGATGTAAAATGTTATGAAATACTAGCAGTTGATTATTTTAAGAGTAACAAATGATCGACCCGAAATCTATCACGATTTACAACCGCTACTTTCACGGCTTACCTCCCTTTCCTCCCTCTGTACGCTACGAAGCGACCGTCATACGAGGTTGCCATTACGAAGACGAAGTATTAACCAACCCCGACAGCGGCGGCAGACCCACTATAGGACAAACAGCGACAGTCTTAATCCCCGTTGACGCAGACCAGAGCGGCAAGACTTATGTTAAATCAGAACAATATGCAAATATGCCAAACGACACCACTAATTACTGGACAGCGAATAAAGACCCTACTAATCCTGATTATTTTATTTTCGGCGAAGGGAGAGAATTAAACGATCTATACACAATAGAGAGTTTAAAAAGAGACCACAGAGTATTCGCTATTCAAGGTGTAGCGGATTCATGGGAAAGCGGTATACAGCCGCATCTCGAAATTACTGGCATTTAAGATTTTTTACCTTTTTTCTTTTTAGGCGGTCTACCGCCTTTTGAGACTTCCCTTATTATTTCAACAACATCTTTTGAATACAGGTTTGTTCTACCAGCCTTAATTGTTGGTTTTATTTTAGCCGTTAATAATCGCATTTTTACAGCGTCTGGAGTAATGCCTAGAATATCGGCTATTTCTCTATGGGTTAATCCTTCCACACTCATATATCGGTCAGTTTACCAGAAAACTTTAAATAAATCAATGCTATATCGCAAAAGGTTATTGACAAACTATTTGCGATATAGTAAGATGTTTATTAAGAGGTGTCTATGGAAATGTTATATTATGCAACAGATATTTCAAGAAAATATAATTTTAACCTTGCTGCAATAAGAAGAATTGCCGCAAAACTATATCCAGAGAAACAAATATATCATAAAAGAATACGATATACGGAAAACGAAGCTGAAGCAATTTATAATGCTAGAATTAAAAATAAACCAAACAGCTTTATTATAAAAAGCGATAATACGGCGATTATGTTAGTAGGCAATAAGGAAGTATTAATAGATAGTGATAAAATAGATTTATTGTCAAAAATAAGATGGAGCGTACTTGAAAAATATATTGGATATAGGAATATAGAAAAAAATATAACTATATATCTACATAGATATTTAATAAAAGCTCCAGTAGAAAAAATTGTTGATCATATAAACGGAAACAGATTAGATAATAGATTAATCAATTTGAGATTATGTGATTATTCGCAAAATCAATATAATAAAGGATTAACAAAAGCAAACAAAAGTGGATATAAGGGAGTGTATTGGCATAAAACAAAAAAGAAATGGGCAACAAATATATCAGCAAATAAAAAACAATATTACTTAGGGTGTTTTGATACCCCCGAAGCCGCTTATGCCGCCTATTGCGAAAAAGCAAAAGAGCTTCATGGTGAGTTTGCGAGGCTTGCGTGAACATAGCAACATTAAGCGGCGGAATAATGTCATTCTACACTGCCTATTTATCTATTATAAAATACGGAAAAGAAAATGTGTTGTTATACTTCAATGACACAAAATGGGAGCATAAAGACTTATATCGTTTTCTTGACGACATTAAAAACTATCTCGACAAAGATATATTTTTTGATAGTGACGGCAGAACCCCCGAACAGGTATTTTTTGACGAACGTTTTTTAGGTTGTAATAGAGTACCATTATGTTCAAGGGTATTAAAAGCCGAGAGATTACAAAAGTTTTATAAAGACGGCGATAACCTCATTTTCGGAATTGGCATTGAAGAAAGCCATAGAAAACAAAGAATAATTGCTTCCTATCAGGTTGTATACGCTAAAACTGGAAAATTCTGCACTGTAGAATTTCCGCTTATTGAAAATGCAATTCCGAAATACGAAATTGATAAATGGTTTTCTCAAACTGGAATAAAGAGACCTGAATTATACACTTTAGGCTTTGAACATAATAATTGTAGTGGTGGGTGTGTTAGGCAGGGCAAAAGGCAATGGAAAAAACTACTTGCTACACTTCCAGATGTATATGATGAACGTGAAAATTTAGAGCAAAAGTTTAGAGATAAATTTGGTAAGGGTAGTTATCTGAAAGATATGACATTAAAAGAATTAAGAGAAATTAATATTGACGATAATGATCAAGAATTATTTGACGGAGAGTGTATCGGTGTATGTAGATTTGTAGCATAAATATTGTTTAATAGATTTATATAACTATATTAGAATAATGCAAACTGTCTACCAGAGTATTGTTTTATTTTTGAACTCTATTGTCACTGATCCCGAAAATGAATTTCCGCCCAAAACACTATTCATAGATTTGGAAATTGTCGGTACAGTACCCAACGCAGAAAACGCGGGTATTTTTTCCAGCCCTAACGACATTGCAACTGAACTAATGGCAGGCGGCGCGAAACACATTGAATTCAAGTCTTTCTACTTGCGTATGCCTTTTAACAGTTTTCCTCAAAGATTAAGCAATGAGGCGTATCTTGAAAAGTTAAGGAAGTGTATACGCGAAAAAAACTTAGACGGTATAGATATAAATGATGGAAGAGATTGGATTTCAATTAGTATAAATGCAGGTATATATCCAGCGCAGAGAGAAGCTAATATGTCAACTGCTGAATATCTCGTACCTTTAAAATTGGAGTACATAGAATAATCTCAAATATTGTTTAATCTTTATTATTTGACAAAATAAATAAAATAAACTTTTAGGAGAAATTTATAATGAGTAAAGTATGGAATGAAGATTTTACGCAGGTTGTTGAACCGGGAAAAGCAGGAACACAGGCTCAAAAAGGTATTTTCTTTGATGATTTTCGAGGAATAACAAGACGTCTCACAGAGGCAGAAGGACATGAGATCGGCTATAATCCCGAAACGGTAGAAAGAAATCCGATAGGTCAGGAAGAGCCGGAAGACGAAGTAAGAACCTATCGTGATACTTTCGGTAAAGACATCATGATAAGAAAAGGCGCGCTTAACTATGAATTCTTTAACAGTTTTCTTGAACAAAGGCCAACGGGCGAAAATGCAAAAATAAAAGCATACATTGTTGACTTTATGAAGGAAGAAGTTGGAGCTAATCATAATAGGTATTTGGCTTATTCCTACATGGTTACCTGCACTGTTGACTCAGGTAATTATACCGATGGCACATTAACAGTTAATTTCTCGCAGGCAGGCAGCCGTACAATAGGGACTATTGGTAGAACTGACGCGGCTGGAGCGCCTGAGATTACTTATGGATTTACACCGTCAACTGATATCACTATATCAAGTGTAAACATAAGCGATAGGGCAGTGGCCAACGGAATAACTCTCACGGCAGGAAATGAAAGAAAACTGTTAGTTGAGTTCGCACCTTTAGGAAGTGAACAAGGGTTCTTATTTACAAGTGATGATGAAGATATATGTACAGTCGGCCGCAATTTACAATCGCTTATAATTACAGGAAAGAGCGCAGGTGTAACTGACGTTACTGTTACAAGTACAAAAGATTCTGCTATTACAGCTACAATTGAGGTAACTGTTAGTTGATTGCTTTTGACAAGGCAAATACAAAAGACTCTAACAGGTACAGGCGATCCAGTATATGGGTAGACGGAGTTGAATATAAAATATTAACTTCGTTCCCTTACTGGATTGCTTTTGAAAAAAAAATTAAAAATTTACAAGCTTTTGATGTGTTTGATGAATATTATATTGGCGGCAAAATAAGTAAGCCAAAAAACAAGGAAGAAGGCTTTTATCAACTTCTTGAATTTTACAGAGAGCCGTTTAATACAGAGCTTCCAAGAGATATGGGCGATAACTTAAATATAAAAGTTATAGATTGGTTAATTGATTCTGAATATATTAATGCTGCTTTCATTTCACAATATAATATTAATTTAATTACAACTGATATTCATTTCCATGATTTTATTTATTTATCAAGGTGTTTAAAAGGTCATGCTATAAATGATATAATGACATATAGATCATGGGTACAGCCTAAAGATTATAAAGACCCAAAATTAAAACAAAAAGCTATTGATGAGCATGATAGAAAAAATCGTGACAGATGGAAATTAGAAGAAGAAACAAAAGAACTCTTTAATATGAGGTAATTTTAAATGGAGGTCTCATGCCTCTTTTTATAGCTTCTTTGTTCATCAATATATAGTATTCTTGACGCGTGATGCCTTTCTTTAATAGCCAATTATCAAAACCAGCATAATGTAAATTATTTGCGGCATCTTTTGTTTCTTCATGAGTATTATGATAATAACTATAGTCTAATCTTAGTTTAGCTGTTTTAATTGTGTTATATTTAAATTTAACATCTTCAGGATTTAATGGAGTTAGGAGATCATCTATAGCAGTGTTTTCAAATTCACCCATAGATATGTCTTTCATTAAGTTATCTATTTGATCTTGGGATAAGATATCCTGTGCCATTATTAAATAATAGTAAAAGAGTTATAAATAACAATATTATAATATTGTTTAAAATTTAGTATGAGTTATTCTTACGATATTAGAGAAAATATGTCTGATTTTATAAAGAATTTATTATATTATGAGGTGAAAATGATTACTAATATTATTAATGGATTTATAATTAAATACATGATATATAAATCTGTTAAAAGATTTGAAAAAGAAGGGTGTAAAAAAATAAAAGAAATAAGTAAACATATTTTAAAGTATAAAAACATACCTGAAATTAGTGAGGTGTTATTAAAACAAATAGAGTTTATTAAAGAATATTCAAAAACAAGTATAGACAGAGTAGTAAATCTAATATCGTAATATTGTTTAATCTTTAATCCTTTATAAACTTATAGCATGACTAAAAATGCTGTTGTAAAAATTAACAGAGCCGCGATTAATGCAGTAAAGGGCACATTTAGTCCCGGTAGCAATTTACAGAAATTCATTGACATGGAAGTTATAAGACTATCCGATTCCCGCGCTCCCTCAGATACAACTAATTTAAGAAAAAGCCCTTTTATTAGAACTTATTTTGGAAGCGGTCAAGTCATATATGAAATATATGGTAACCCTAACGGCAGGAACACATGGAATGATACTACTTCACTTTTTCAAGATAGACCAATGCGCGGCCCCTATTGGACTGAAAGAGCAATGAATTCAGGCGGTAGGGAAACACTATTATTAAAGATAGATGCGTTTATGAAAAGGCGTTAATATTGTATTCAGTTTTGCAAATAGGGCATATATATTTTTTGGAAAATCTGCCTTTACGTTTAAGGAGATTTAAAACAGGATCAAGCGAGCAGTTACCACAATAATATTTTGGGTCATCTATGCAAAATAGGTAGCCTTTGGAGGATCGAAAAATGGGATATGGCAGCAAAGGGACAGCATTTTTCTCTGTTTTATGGTATTTTCTATTTGGTATATTTGCTTGTTTAATTCTCTTTGCATTAACTTTTTTAACAAGCCATAGTATTGCTGCTATTATTAGACCAGTGATTATTCCAGCTACAATTTGTTTTATCATAGGATACGCTTCCAGTTATATTTTCGGCAATAAAAAAGAAAAAATTGAAGAAATCAAAACAGCAAATATTGACTTAAATAATGATAATAAAATAGATGAGCTTCGTATTGGTAATTATAGAATACAAGGTTTTGTTATGGTTGCGTATGAAGTCAGAATAAAAGGTAAGAAAAAATTGCTTTCAGAAGTAGAATATACAGACTTAAATAAAGCCATATATTTTACAGTGGGAAATATAAAAGATAATCGCGGCATAGCAAATTTTATGAGTTTAGATGACGCAAAAGAATTTATTAATCATAAGTTAAATCTTGTTTAAACTTATACTTTAAGATAGTTTAATTATATGAACAAAATTAAAAGAATAATAAACGGCTTAAAAATCAAATTTATGTACAAAAAAGCCATAAGAGAAATTGAACAAAGAGGACGGAAAGAAATAAAAGCTATTAATAAAAATCTTGCCATTAAAATAAGGAATATTAATAAAGGCAACTTTATTGATAAAGACAAAATAATTGACAGTATTATAGAAAAATCAATAAATCATATAAGGGAAACAAATATTCTAGTAAAATCTCAGATGGAAATATTAATACAAACTTTAAATCCAATTTAAAGTTTTTCTAAACTCCCTGAAAAACACCAGCCAATAATCCCGTCTTTAGTAATTACCTTAAACCAAGGCGCAGATAAATTATTGAATTTTATAACATCTCCAGTTTCAAGTAATTCAATTTCAGTACCATTTGGAAGTTTTAAAAAAGCATCATTATTTGATGATGGCTCTTTTCTAAGACTTAAACCATCTGATTGTGTTAATAATTTAACTTTATGAGTAGGGATAAATGTAGGAACTTCCTTATTACAAAATTGACAAATAGTAGCTTCTCTTTTTATTTCATTTGCGCAATAAGGACATTTTTTAAATATACCAGATGATGATTTTTGTTTATCTAGTGCCTCTTTATTATCACCCATTGCAAGTAAAATAATAAATCCAATTAATGGAGATAAAAATAAACCAGCTGCAAAAAACGCTCCAAAAGAACGCCCTTTTTTACCTGCTATATTGCCTAAAACGACCGCCAAAATTAGCCATGTAATTCCACCAATAACGCCTATAAACATTTAAGCCTCCATGTACTAAATTTAACTCAATCTGCGCAAAAGTCAAGGATAAAATAGTGTGTATTTTGCGACCTTTTGAGGGAAATTTGTCTAGTTTTTTAGACTTTTTCTAATTTTTGCCGATAATTATTATATGGAAAGTTTGTCAATTACTAAGGTAGAGATAGATAACTGCGAATTGGTAGATTCAAGAGTAATCAATGTTTTTAAGAACGAATTTACAATCCAAGCCGAAAATTTAGGCTTAAAGTTTCAGTTTATAGAAGACGGCAAAGATTCTTATTCTATTATTGAAAAAGTAAATAATTCAGATTTTATTCTATATCATATAAAATTGTTCAATTTTGATACTGGAAAGATTCAGGGGTTTTTAAAACCTATTGAAGTAGGCGAAGATGAATATTCATTTTATCATATATCTTTAGCTTGTTTATTAAGCGATAGCAAAGAATTTAAAATTGTATCTTTCAATCTATTTAGGGAGCTTAAAAAATGAGAGTAGTGTACCCTTCAAAAGTAGAGAATACCCGTGTAGTAAACGATTTTGAAAAAAAGTATGGCAAGGGCATAAACGCGCGCATAAATTTTGCTTTTCAATTAATACCTATATTCTTTTTTACTATGACAATAATTGTAAGCGGAATAGTAGGTTTTGGTCTTATTACAAATATAGATGTGTCTTCATACTTAGCCGTAATAGTACCAGTATTTACCGCACCTCTTACTTTTATGCTTGGTTATCTTTATGGCAAGCCTGTTGAAAAAGATTGATTGTAATAGCTCTGCAATTATTAGTGTAATGCACTGCCGTAAATGAGATATAATATTTTATACCGTCAATATCACCAAAATGAATAGGTTTGAACATACCGCCATCACTGTTATTATGGTAAAAATTAAAGATATACCCATCATCTTTCTTTTTAATGCTAATATAGGGATTCTTAAAGGGATTATTAAGGAGCTTTAATTTAAAATTTAAATTTTCAATATTAAAAAATAAAATATTTGAAAATGAATTAATAACCTTAGAATCAATTAGCATGAAATCCTTAATTGAAATATTAGATATAGAGGGGATTTTATTACTTAATATCTTTGTATTATCCATAGTTAATAATTATATCAAATTTTAATATAAACAATACTTAAATATTGTTTAATCCTCCACATTTGATAACTTTTCTACATTAAGGGAGTTATACATGGCTGAAAACGTATTTGATATAGGCATAGGAACTAAAGTAAATAACGAAGGGCTGGAAAAAGGCTTATCTGACGCTGAAAGAGAGATACTTAATTCAACAGTAAAACAAAGCGCAGCTATTCAAGAGGCGGCTAATAAACAAGTAAAAATAGTAAAAGACACCGAAAAGAAAAAAATAAAAGAAATAAAAGACAATATAAAACAACAGATTGAAGCCATTAAAAGCAAGCAGGGAATTGAACCTGCTATGGCTCAGGCTGAAATTAATGCTTTAAAAGAAACAGAAGCAAAAAAATTAAATGAGATTAAAGCCACCACAAAACTTGAAATACAAGTCATTCAAGACGCAGCGCATGAGAAACTTAAAGCAGAGCAAGAAAGCGGTAAAAAAAGAATTGAAGCGGTAAGAGACGCAAATAAATCATCTTTACAATCAATAAAAGATTATGCCTCAGAAGCGGGTAGGTCGTTAACAGGTATAGATTTTGGAAAACTTTTAGTGCCAACAGCGATTGCAGGAGCCGCAATAGCAGGATTAAAAAAACTAAAAGGCGCAATGGATGAAGCAGCAGCGGCCTATAGGACACAGGAACAAGCTGAAATCGGATTACAAAACGCGGCAAGAAATAATCCTTACTTATCAGAAAATACTGTAAAACAATTAAATAAATTTGCCAATGAGATGCAAAGGGTTACTGGTCTTGATAGTACTGTAATATTACAAGCGCAATCACAGCTTGCAACCTTAAACAGAAACCAACAGCAGATACAGCAAATTATAACAGTTGCAGCAGATGTAGCAGCTAGAGGTTTAATGACTTTTGATCAAGCCGTAGAGGAGTTAAATTTTAGTTTAAATGGTCAAGTTAGAACCCTAGGTAAATATTATCCCGAATTAAAGAATTTATCTGATGAAGCGCTAGCCTCTGGTAGAGCTATAGAAATATTAGGCAAAAGTGTATCAGGCGCAGCAGAAGAAGCATTAAAAACTGGCGCAGGAAGTGTAAACGCTTATAAAAACGCTTTAAGTGATTTGCAGAAAATTTTTGGAGAAGATTGGGAAAGATTTACACGCGTTTTTAGAAATGCACTAACTAGTATTATTAACAGTATAGTTGAAGCGAGAAATAGAACTAGAGAATTAAATGAAATTATGGACAGGCTTTCAGCTGGTAGAGCCAGTATGTCAGATAGAATTATATTAGAAGAAGAAAATTTAAGAAAATTAAACAGACAATTAGAATTATATAATAAATATCTTGAAACTGGCAGATTAACACAAGCCGAAAGAACCGAAATTGGTATAACGCCGAGCGCAATTAATATTAATAATTTGAAAGAAGAAATTAGGTTACAAGAAGAATTAATTGCAGGTATGAGGCGTAGAGAAAATGTTGAAGCATCAATGTTAGAATTATTAGGTCGTTCAAGAAACCTATCAGAAGATTTAACAAAAAACGTGCTAGATAATCAAATAGCAATTAATAGACTTCGTATAGAAGAAGCTGAAGCGTTAGAAAGACACACTAGACTATTAGTAGAACAAGCGGAAACACAAGCGCAAACGCTAGAAAAAGAGAAAGAGCGCCAAGAATCAGCTGCAAAATACCGCCAAGAAAATCAGGAAGCACTTGACAGGGAAATTGCAGCCATCCATCGCAGAGCAGAAATAGAAGGGAAAAGAACTGATAGTCTTGAAGTACAAAGTCAGATATTAAATGCTCAAATGCAAGCATATGAAAATTTATTAAGTACTGCAAAAGATTTAATAGACGGTACAGATGAAGCTGAAAGAAATACTTTTAATAATTTAAAACATACATGGGCTCTTCTTGACAACAGAAGAAAAGCAGAAGAGCGAGCAGAGGAAGCAAGAAAAAAAGCTGAGAAAGATGCCGAGGATGCTAGAAAGCAGGCTGAGAGAGAAGCGGAGGAAGATCGCAGGGAAAGACTCCAGCAGATTTCAAGAGATCAAAGAGATATTCAAAGTCAGCTAGAGAGAACTTTTCAAGACTTTAAAAAGGAATCCACAAGACTTTATGATCTATCAGAGGAACAAAAGTTTCAAGATGAACTTTTAAAAATAAGAGAAAAATCCACACTAGAAGCGATAGACTTTGAAGCAGAATACAGGCGCAAGCAGAAAGAAACAGCGTTTGAGAATCTAGCTAAATCACTAGATGATGATTTTAACCTTACTATGCAGAGACGCGGACTATTACTAGAGGCTGAATTAGAAGCTGCGGGAACCAATGAATTAGCAAGAACAAGAATCACTGAAAGATTTACCAATGAAAGGCTTGAGCTTGAAAGAGAGTATGAAAATGCTAAAATATTGTTAGCTGAAATATCCATAGGTGAGTATGCGCAGATAGAAAGGAACAGGCTTAAACTAATAGAAGACGAAAGAAAGAAAGCCGAGGCGGAAACATTAAAAAATGAAGAAAGCGACAGAAAAGCAAGACTACAAAACTTAGTTAAACTCCAGCAAGATGTACAAGCCCAGCTTGATAGAATATATGATGATTTAACAAAAGACGCCACAAGGCTTTACAATGAAGCAGAAGAACAAAGATTTCAAGACGATCTATTAGAAATACGGAAAAAATCTCTAACTGATGCTGTTAATTTTGAACAAGATTACAGAAAGAGACAGAGAGAAATAGAAAAACAAAATCAACTAGCTGATATAGCTAATAATGAAATTTTACAACGTGAAAGACTCAGAAAAATACTGGAAATGGAAATAGAAGCCGCAGGTGACAATAACGAAGCAAGACTAAAAGCAGAGGAAAAATACAATGATGATATATTAACACTTGAATATGACTTAAATAATGCAAGAAAACAACTTGACATTAATTATCAGTTAGAAAATGCGCAATTAGAAAGAGACAGAGTGCGCATGATGGAAGATGCCAATAAAGAGATAATTGAAAATCAAAGAAAAATGTATCAGGAAATGCTGTCTCAGGTTCAAGGATATCTTGACGCTGCAAGCCAGTTAGCTAATTCTATTTCAACTATCTGGACTAATAATATTAACCGTGAAGAAAAAGAAAAGGTTGCCGCTAATAAAGTCATGGTTCAAAGCGACGAAGAAAGAGCTGCTAAAGAAAAAAGAATTCTAGCAGAGGCGGCTCAGGAAAGATATAAAGCAGAGATGTTTGCATGGGCTGCTAATGTTACAATGGCTACTGCTAACGCCGCTATGGCTGTATTAAATGCTCTTACTATGCAGCCATGGCCCGTTGCTTTGGCAAGTTCTATAGTGGCTGGTATTTTAGGAGCTGCTCAGGTAGCAACCGTTATTTCAGCCCAGCCTAAAAGACCTACTTTCCATGAAGGCGGTGTAGTACCCGGTAGAGCTGGTAGTGAACAAAATATAACTGCTTTAGGTCAAGAAGTATTTATGAACAAACGCCAATTTCAGAATCAAATGAGAGTAACACAAGAATTAGCCAATATGAAAACAGCAAGCAGCGGTGTATCTATGAATGTGAATGTAGAAAATACCGCTTCTAATAAAGTAGAGGCTACACCAAAAATGACGGCGGACGGATTAAAAATATTCATTAAAGAGATCACAAAAGAGGGATTTTCAGACGGCTCATTCGATAAAGCTCTAGGTATGCAGCAGTCTAATTTAAGAGGAATTAATTTAAGTTAAATATTGTTTAATCTATTAAACTTGATACCCTTTTAATAATGGAGGGATTTATGGCAATTATCAAAGATGAAGATTGTATTATCAGAAATGATGGAAATTTAATTTGTATTGATAGAGATACAGAAAAGTTAATTTGTTTGACAAAAAAAGAAATAACTACCGCCGATGTTTCAAAAGAGGAACTATTAGAATTAGCATTGCTAATGAGTAAGCCTAAGTTCATTAAATAAAGAGGGATTTATGCTATTTTATGATGAAAAAAAGAGCGTAAATATAAACGGTAAAATATTTTACTGGAATAAGAAAAAAGGCAAGGTCATTGAAGCAAGTCATAAAGAATATGATATAGACAATTGTCCAAAAGAGGCATTAATAGCTCTATTATCTTTAAATGATAAGACAACAGATAATTAAATAATTAAAGGAGCATGTATGAAAGATATCAAAATAGAAGATGTAGATTTTAATAATCTTGAATTAGTGGTTTCTTATTATTTTGATAAAAAAAGTCAAAGTATTGTTTCTGTAAGACCATTAAAAGACGATGAGGTTCCGGATGAAGTAAAAGAGCATTTTAGAAAATTAGGTTATATAAAATAAGGATAATAATATGTCAATTAAATGTAAAGTTTACGGCTCGTATCTTTATTGTTTTGATAAAGAAAACGAAAAAACTTATGTTTTCCCAAAACAAGATGTATTGTTAACAAATTGTCCCGAGAGTGTAATAAAGGCATTTATAAAAGAAGATTTTGATGCTGAAATTATATTTAAAAATAATAATCTTAAAGAAAAGGCAGAAGAATGATCATAATGGAATGGCCTGAAAAGGTTAATAAAAAAATATCAATTGACGGTGAATTTTCTCAGGAAGAAGGATTCATAAGGGAATTACAATTTGAAAATGGAAAAAAGAGAACATGGCAAGCAAATTCTTATGTACCAATAATTTTTCCAGACCTTAGTTTATTATTAAATAACATAGAAATAATTCAAAATGGATACACCGAAAAACAATTGTTTGAAAACTGGTACACTATAGTATTAAGAAATGGCACGCTTCCTTTTTATTTTCCTAACTTAAAAAAAACACAAGAAACAGCAGTCTATCAATTTATGCCAGAATCACTTAATTGGGATAGAACAGAAGGTATCGCACAGGCAAGTTTTGGTTTCAGAGAAATAGCAATGATTGATGGTGACATTCAGTCAAATTTGTGGGTAACATTGGAAGATCAAGCATCTTCTGATGACTTACCATCCAGCGGAAAAGTAGGAAGAATTTTACAACAGATTAGAAATTTTTTAAAATGGGTTAAAGAACAATTTGAATTTTTATTCGATCCAATTGAAGGACATAGACACAACGGAATAGATTCGCCAAAAGTTTCTTATAATGATCTTTCTAATACTAATGTAATAACAGATTATGTAGATCAAAGAGTTAATAACGAATCGCAATTACGAATTAAAGGCGATCAAAATACTCTTGAAAGTGCGAATGAGTATACTAGACAATCAATAGAACAAATCCCGCAGGGAGGAGGTATAATCCCGGTAAACAATATTGATTTTCCCGTCGGCTGGGCGTATGAACAAAAACCCAGCGATCCCACGCCTGCTGAAGCAGGACTCCGCGGCACATGGCTTCAGTGGAACGAGAGGGCTGAAACTTACGAAATGATTACAGAGGCAGCATATACAGCATTGTTTTCTG
>Ga0209755_10000982_pt1 | contig 47854 bp, 48 predicted proteins | sample TergutCo191P1_FD_187301 | JGI IMG/M metagenome (GOLD analysis project Ga0209755, IMG submission 187301) | Cornitermes sp. P1 segment gut microbial communities from Petit-Saut dam, French Guiana - Co191P1 (SPAdes) (version 2) | ecosystem: Host-associated > Arthropoda: Insects > Digestive system...
CATCACTTTCCGTAATATAGTTATTTTCTTTGCAACTGTCAAGCATTTTGCTTATCTCTGTTACATAACCTTCCAACTCCTTAGACAACTCCTTCCTTCTATCGGAATCCGTGCTCTTTCTTTTCAATTCCTTTCGTATCTTCAAAATGTAGAATGGCAAAAGCAATGCCATTCCCTCTAGCTCGGAAACGGAATGCTGCAGAACCTTGAATGTAGGCACTTTGTACAATATGCTCTTCTTGTTGGGAAAGTTTATCCTTATGGACATCACGTCTTTTGTGTTGCTTGTTTCCCAGTAAATAACTGCCGGAGAAGGCATGTCTATTTCCATATAGGAGCCGTCATCGGAAACAGAGCTTCTTTCAAGAGCCACAAGAACGCTGTAATTGAAAACCCTAAGCGACATCTCAAAATCATCGTCTATTTGTGCTTCTATGAGGTAAGTGTCTTTTTGGTTCTCGCTTGACAAGGTTATCACTATGTCTGAAACATATTTTTCCAGCTTTCCCGATTTTGGGTTTTCTTTAATGAACTCGGTAGGCTCAATTTTTACAGAAGTAGTGTGCAAGGGATAATTCTTCTTGTAAATCCCGTTTATCAAGTGCACAATTGCTGAGGGGCTTGCCTCTTTAATTATGCTCTTGAACATAATGTCGAACAGTTGCGCAGTGCTTCTTGCCATGCTTATATTAAAGCAAAAAGCGTGCCATTCAAAAAACGCTGTTTTTGCTTTGGAATCGCCGTTTTCAAGTGTCCAAAAAGGTGTCTAGACACTGTCTAGACAGTGGTTTGGACAGATTTTTATACCGCATAAAAACCCTGCAAAATGCAAACGAGATGTGCACATTGTCAGAATCAGGATTGGCCAGAATTTGAATTATTTTCAGAATGTGCAATAAACATTTGCATTTATTTTTATGTATCCCGTGCCATGTTCATGGCTGACCGCAAGTCAAAACATTTCAAAATTTACTATATTTAAATTTGAAAAAACAATTTGGAGATTTCAATATGCTAAAAAAACTCAACTTCCTTGTCTCAATCGCAATTTCTACACTTATTTTTGGGTGTGCAAATTCGAGCAAAAAAGACAACACCCTGCGTGCCGTTAAATTAACTCCACAAGTCGAGGCTGCCTCAATGGTTGCAGATTTGGAGGTTTCCGATAAAAAGGTAATGGGACAGGCAACAGGCAAGGCTCTTTCCAAACACGAATTGGAAAAAGAGGCTATTGCCGCAGCTCTTAAACAAACCGATGGAGATGTTCTGGTTGGAGTAAATTATTTTTATGAAACAGTTAAAGGCACCGATTTAACGGTAACTATTGTAGGTTATCCGGCTCGCTATAAAAATTTCAGGCCAAGAGAAATTATCGACACAACAACCAACCTTGTGGTTAAGGGTAACGTAGATTTTTTGCTAAAGAACAACGTGGACCAGCAAAAAGTGGAAACAACTAAGGTTTCTACAACTGTGGCTCCTGCAACTTACATAGCTCCTCCAGCTTACGTAACTCCTCCTCCTCCTCCAACTTTCATAGCTCCTCCTGCAGTAGTGAACACGCCAAAGGAATAATTTATGAAAAGGATATTTTTGCTGTTGATTAGCAGCTTTTGGCTTATTAGCTGCGCAGGGAATTCAATATCTAGGGATAATACTTTAAAAGCTATTAAAATAGAACCTAATGTTGAAGCACTGCCGGTTACTGCAGATTTGGCTGTTTCGGAACAAAAAGTGGCAGGAGAAGCAACCGGACCTTTTATCCAAAGAGAACAATTGGGAAAAGAGGCTTTGGCAAAAGCTCTTGGCCAAAACCCTCCGTCTCCGGATAAGCCGGACGTGCTGGTTGGAAAGACCTTGTTTGAAGAGATTAATGCCAAAGAATTAACGATAAAAGTGACTGGTTATCCTGCATATTACACAAACTTCCGCAATGCAATGGAAAAAGATGAACCATTGACCATGGCAAAAACCATGCCGGCCTCGCATATTAAGCATACGCAAAGCGATTCGGAATCAAAAACTGAGAAAGATATGTATTTCACAGTGAAATACATATTTGGAGATCATTTTGATTTTGGCTTAGGACTGGGAGCAGAGTGGTCAAACGGTTTTTTTATAGGTGGCGAAATTGAACAGGGAAACACTCTTAACAGTGACCTTTTTAGCTTTGACAAAGGTCTTTGCATAGGCGGAGGATTGAATATAGGCGGCATAAGCAGTAGCTTACCTAATGATATTAAATTAATTGGTGGTGTTTCTGCCGGCTTTTGGTATATGGAAAAGAAAGATGGTGCATATTCTTGGAGTGATGTTTATGGAAATTACTGGCATGATTATTCGACAAGCGCAAGACTTATGTTTGGAGGCCCTTTCGCTAAAGTACGCTGGAAAGGTTCAGAGACCGGAGCCAGAGTACTTTTTGGAGAAGAAATTCTTTTCCAATTATCAGTTGGCTATACTCTTTAAGATGTGTTAAAAACCGCAGCTCACTCCCCATACCATTTGCACAGGCGTTTTACGCCTTCTTCAATTTCAACTTTGTGATGCCAGCCAAAGGAGTGAATTTTGCTCACATCGCAAAGCTTTCGCATGGTGCCGTTTGGCTTTGAGCTGTCGAAAATAATTTTGCCATCATAATTAACTGTTTTTGCAACGAGAGCGGCCAAGTTTGCTATGCTTATTTCTTTTCCTGTACCTATGTTTATATGGCTTTTCACATCTTTATAATTTATGTTTTCAAGACAGTAAACGCAAGCATCGGCCATATCTTCGCTCCACAAAAACTCACGCAGCGGCTCGCCTGTTCCCCAAAGCTCAAGCCTGTCTGCGAAAATTCCGTGTTCGCTCAAATCGCCTTTAACAGGGCGCTTTTCCAAGTCTTTTTCCAAAGCTACGGAATTATTTTCCTTTAAGCATTTTGCCAAATATGTTTTGCGAATCATCGCAGGCAAAACGTGGCTGTTTTCCAGATGGAAATTGTCGTTTGGGCCATAGAGGTTTGTAGGTTGAACGGATATGTAGTTTGTGCCGTGCTGCAAATTAAAGCTTTCGCACATTTTCAAGCCGGCAATTTTTGCAATGGCGTAAGGTTCGTTTGTTTTTTCAAGTTCGCCGGTTAAAAGCGCATTTTCAGGTATTGGTTGTGGAGCGTTTTTAGGGTAAATGCAAGTGCTTCCCAAAAACAAAAGTTTTTTAACACCATGCGCAAAGCTTTCGCCAATCACATTTTGCTGAATTTGCAAATTATTGAAAATAAAATCTGCTCGGTATTCGTTGTTCGCAAATATACCTCCCACTTTTGCAGCCGCCAAAACAACGTATTCAGGCTGCTCTTTGCCGAAAAACTCTTTTACAGCATTTGGGTTTAGCAAATCAAGTTCCGCATGGGTTTTGCCTATTAAATTCGCATAGCCCCTGCTTTGCAGGGAACGCCATATCGCAGAGCCTACAAGCCCACGATGCCCCGCAATGTAAATTTTCGATTTTTTTTCCATACTTTTTAAGCCTTGTGTTTTTTAGTAAGTTTTATATCGCTTTCAACCATTATTTTAACCAGCTCTTCAAACGATGTTCTTTGTGGGTTCCATCCCAAAAGTGTTTTTGCTTTTGTCGGGTCGCCCAAAAGCTGTTCCACCTCTGCCGGCCTGAAATATTTCGGGTCAACTTCAACAAGGATTTTGCCTGTTTTAACATCTATGCCGTGCTCATCAACGCCGGTTCCTTCCCATTTAATATCAATGCCGGCATTTTTGAATGCAAGGGTTGCAAATTCACGAACAGTGTGGTATTCTCCTGTGGCTATAACAAAATCTTCCGGTGTTGCGTGCTGCAAAATGCGCCACATGCATTCAACATAATCTTTGGCATAACCCCAATCACGCAACGAGCTTAGGTTTCCCAAATAGAGTTTATCTTGCAGGCCAAGTGATATGCGAGCAACCGCAAGCGTTATTTTTCTGGTTACAAAAGTTTCGCCTCTGCGTTCGCTTTCGTGATTGAACAAGATGCCGTTTACCGCATACATTCCGTAGCTTTCACGGTAATTTTTGGTTATCCAAAAGCCGTAGAGCTTGGCAACACCATAAGGAGAGCGTGGGTAAAAAGGCGTTGTTTCCTTTTGCGGAACTTCTTGCACAAGGCCATAAAGTTCGCTTGTGCTGGCCTGGTAAATGCGGGTTTTCTTTTCCATGCCCAAAATGCGCACGGCCTCCAAAAGCCTGAGCGTGCCTATAGCATCTGCTTCGGCGGTATATTCCGGCACATCGAAAGACACTTTCACGTGGCTTTGCGCAGCAAGATTGTAAACTTCATCGGGCTGCACGAGCTGCAAAATGCGAACAAGCGAACTTGAATCGGTCATGTCGCCGTAGTGCAAATTAACAAGCCTTTTCCGTTTCATATCACGAACCCACTCATCCAAGTAAAGGTGTTCTATGCGTTCTGTGTTAAAAGAACTGCTGCGGCGCATAATGCCATGAACTTCGTAACCTTTTTCCAGTAAAAATTCTGCTAAAAAAGAACCATCTTGACCTGTTATACCTGTAATGAGCGCTATTTTTGACATGTGGGTAATTTAGAAATTGTAACGCTGAATGTTTAATGCTTTTGGCTTTTTCTATATTCCCATTATGTCAGATAATATTGTTGTAACCGGAACTTTTGCAGACGACTCTTTTGCAATGGATGTTGCGCAGTTTTTAGGTGTGCATGGTGATATTTCAGATGAAGTTTCTCTTAAAACCTATGCGAATAGTGAATTTTGTCCAAGATATATTTCCGATATAGAAGACCTTGAGAGAGTGGGTTGCTACCTGGATGGCAAGGTTGTCATTATATGCTCGGTTTCCATTTCAACTCGAAGCAGAAACGATTGCGCAATGCGCAATATGATTTTAGCCAGAGCCGCCAAAGAGAACGGCGCAAAAAAAGTGCTTTTAATAGAGCCGGATTTGTTTTATTCTGCGCAAGACAGAGGACCTTACCGTTTTGGCGAAATAGAAAAACAGCGAAAAATTGAAGATCTTAAAAAATTCGACGGACAGGCTTTTACCTCTTTGCTCTATGCAAGGTTGTTAAAAGAAGCCGGCGTTGATACCGTTATCACAGTGCACAATCATTCGGTGAAAGTTGAAAACTTGTTTCGAGATGTTTTCGATGGAGATTTTCACAACCTTGTGCCTGCGGAAATTTACGCTCATTATATAAAAAGCTCCGATTTTGTGCAAACAGGAAAAGATGGTGATAACCTGGTTTTGGTTTCGCCCGATAAAGGAGCCGCCCCATTTGGCAGCAGAGTTATGGATGCGCTTGGACTTCCTGATTGCAAACGTGTGATTTTAGATAAAAAACGCACGGGTGAGCGAGAAGTAAGCATGTCGCTGAACTCCGCAAGCGATGTTGATATAAACTACCTCACCGGCAAGGATGTGATTATTTTAGACGATATGGTTCGTACCGGTTCCACCATAGTTGAATGTTGCGAATATTTAAAAAAGAACGTAAACCCTCGCAGAGTTTGTTTTGGCGTAACACATTTCTATTCCAGCCACGAAGCGCGCGAAAAGCTTAACAGCCCCTTTATAGACGAAATAATGACCACCAACACCCTGCCGGACATTCTGAATAGAGATTGCCAGGGCCGCTTGCGGCGCAAAATTGTGGTGCTGAAACTCGGTCAATGGATAGCACGTTACGTGCTTCGCATGTTCGATAGAGATTACTCCTATTTGAGCAGGCAGTTCTATATGGTGGATATGTCCTCTAAAAACCCAAGGTGGCCGCCTCCCAGCTTCTTGACTTAGATTACTCTATGAAACATTTGATTGATCCTCTTTTGGAAAGCTACAAAAATTTGGAAAATTCCATTCCGCTTAACCCTGGTTTTCAACTCCATAAAAATGAGATTGTCGAGCTTATAAACAAGTTTCGCAGTTTGCTGTTTCCTGGTTATTTCGATAACTGTAATGCGGAAACCCTTTTGAATGAAATCCGGAATTTGCTGAACAAATATGCGGCAACCGTAGCAGAAAAATTTTTAGCAAAACTTCCGGAAATAAGAGCAAGAATAGCAACAGATGTTGAAGCTGCTTATGATGGTGACCCTGCGGCGGCCTGCAAAGAGGAAATAATAATCTCTTACCCCGGACTTTATGCAATTACGGTTTACAGGCTCTCGCACGAACTGCATCTTTTAAAGGTTCCAATGCTGCCTCGCATAATGACCGAACACGCTCATTCCTTAACCGGCATAGACATTCATCCGGGTGCGCAAATTGGCAATTATTTTTTTATAGACCACGGAACCGGCATTGTAATAGGCGAAACTACTATTATAGGCGAACACGTGAAAATTTATCAAGGCGTAACGCTTGGCGCTCTTTCAACAAGAGGCGGCCAATCGTTGAAAGGCAAAAAACGCCACCCCACAGTAGAAGACAACGTTACCATATATTCCGGAGCCTCCGTTTTTGGGGGCGACACGATTATAGGCACAGGCGCAGTGCTTGGCAGCAGCGTGTTTGTAACAAACTCGGTGCCACCGGGAACAAAGCTCAGTATATAAATTCAAAACTTAAACAACAGCATTAAATTGTTCTTCTGTTTCCACAGAAAAAACTTTCACATTGCTGTTTATAACGCCCATTAAGCCTGCGAGCACTTTGCCTGCGCCAACTTCAATGCCACGCTCAACGCCCAAAGAAACGGCTGTTTCCATGCCTTGCTGCCAACGCACAGGCGAAACCAGCTGCTTTATCAAAAGTTCTTTTAGCTCGGCACCGGAACTAACCGGCTGAGAAGTTACGTTTGCAATAACGGGAACTTTCAAATCGTTGAAAGTCGTTTTTTCAACGGCTTCTTTTAAGCCTGGCAGCGCATATTCCATTAAAGGGCTGTGAAAGGCTCCGGAAACAGGCAGCGGAACCACTCTTTTCGCTCCTTTTTCTTTTGCTATTTCAGAGGCTTTTGCAACGCCTTCTTTTGAGCCGCTAATAACTATTTGCCCTGGCGAATTGAAATTTGCCGCAACAACCACGCCTGCGCTTTGCGCTTCTGCAAGCGCAGCGTTTAAATCGGCTTCGGATAGTTTTAACACTGCAGCCATAGCTCCCGGCTTAAGCTCTCCGGCACGAGCCATAAGTTCGCCACGCACCCTCACAAGGCGAAGCCCGTCTTCAAAAGAGAAACCTCCTGCTGCTGCTATTGCGGAATATTCGCCAAGCGAATGCCCGGCCACATAGTCAAAGGAAATGCCTTTGCTTTTCAAAAGCTCCATTGCCATGCAGGAACAAACATAAAGAGCAGGCTGTGTGTTATCGGTGCTTTTGAGCAGTTCTTCGGGACCTTCCTGCATTATTTTGGAAAGCCCAAAGCCAAGCACATCGTCTGCTTTTTTCAGCAGGGCCGCAGCCGGTTCAAAAGTTTCGGACAACACTTTGCCCATTCCAACGTATTGGGCTCCTTGCCCCGGAAATAAAAGAATTGTTTTAGACATGCGAGAAAGATAGTAAATTCCAGCCAGTAAGCTTTCCTTTATATTGGTAAAGCCGGTAAAGCCTTCGTGCCATGCGAGTTGTTATCTCGTAAGAAATCGTATTGTGCTCTTTTGCGAAAGCCTCAATGGAAATGTCTTTGGAAAGATCGCCGTTTATGCACTCAACCATGTCGCCTATTCTCACGTCCGGGATTTCGCTTACGTCCACCATGCAGGCATCCATGCACACACGCCCCAAAATCGCTGCCGGCTTTCCACGTATAAACACCTCTCCTTTGCTCGGCTCGCCTCGCATATAGCCATCTCCATAGCCAATAGCAATGGTTGCCACACGCATATTCTTTTTAGCAACAAAATAATGCCCGTAAGAAACGCCTTCGCCGTGCGAAACATTTCGCAAAGCGCGCACTGTTGAGCGAAGTTTCAGCACGGGTTTCAGCGGAAACCTGTCCTGGATTTTCCCTATAGGGTCGTAACCGTAAACAGCTATGCCGGTCCGAACCATATTGTAATGAGTTTTGCTCGACAAAAGCGTTGCGGAAGAATTTGCTATGTGGCAAATAGGTGGGCGCATTTTTGATACTTCCAATTCCTTAACCATCCTCTCAAAACGCACAAGCTGTATATCCGTTGCTGCGTTCTCAGGCATATCGGCTGTGGCAAAGTGCGAATAAAGACCTTCGACTTCCACATTCGGCAAATCACATATTTTTTTCACATCTTCGAAATCCTCATAATGTATTCCAAAGCGATGCATTCCGGTGTCTATTTGAATGTGTATGGGAATGCGACAATTGTTGATTTTGCAAAAATCCGAGAGTTTTTTTGCCGTTTCAAAATCTTGCAAAGAAGGAGTTAGGTTATGTTTTAACAGCAAAGCAAAATCGCTTTCAAGGCATGGGCCAAGTATCAATATTCTTGCGTCTATTCCGTGTTCTCGCAAAGCAACAGCTTCAAATAGATGAGCTACGCCGAGAAAGTCTATTCCAGCTTCTATTGCCGCTTTGGATATGGCCAAAGATCCGTGTCCGTAGGCATCGGCTTTTACCGGCAAAAGCATTTTTGTTTTCTCGGACAACAAATTGCGAATAAAGCAAATGTTGTTTTGCAAATTATCCAAATTGATTTCAATCCAATTTGGGCGTGGAATTTCACCAAAATTCGGTAACATTTAATCCTCTTCGGTTAAAGCTTTTTTCAAGTCCACCAATTTTACGCTTTTGTTAGGATTGTGCCCATATTTGTTCAAAAGATGGACTTCAACCATAAAAATCAAATCTGTTATTTGCTTCTCAACTTTGTGAACCTGAAAAAACAAGAGCACAAGGTAGCACGAAACAAAAAAAAGAGCCAAGCCAAGTATTAATGAAAAAACCACTTACAATAGCTCCGCTATCTGCACAGCGTTCAAAGCTGCGCCTTTACGAATTTGATCGCCGACAATCCACATATCAAACGTATTTTCCTGAGACTGATCTACGCGAACTCTACCCACAAGCACCGGGTCTTTGCCGGTTGCGTCTATTGGCATTGGCCAGCGATTTTTTGAAGGTTCTTCCAAAATTTCAACACCAGGTGCTTTGCGCAAAACTTCGTAAATTTCAGCAACGCTTGTTTTTTTAGAAAGCTTTATGTTCAACGATTCGGAATGAGCACGCAAAATAGGAACTCTAACGCAAGAAGCATTAACTCGCAAACTTTCATCTCCGAAAATCTTGTGCGTTTCAGAAATCATTTTCCATTCTTCTTCGCAGTAACCTGTTGGCGAATGAACGCCGGATTTTTCCGGGCTGCCGTCGTTATAAGGCGAATTGTGCGGAAACAAGTTGAATGCATATTGATAAGGTATAACGGTGCGCTTGAAAGTTTTCCCTTCTGCAACGGCAAGGCTTTCCAAACGAAGCTCTTCCATAGCAGTGGCTCCAGCTCCGCTTGATGCTTGATAAGTGCATGCGTGAACTCTTTCAACACCAAAGGCTTTATACAAAGGGAACAAAGGTAACAGCATTATTATTGTGCTGCAGTTTGGGTTTGCTATAATGCCCTTGTGCTTTTTTATTTCTTCCGGGTTTACTTCCGGAACCACCAAAGGAACTTCCGGGTCCATTCTGAAATAAGATGTGTTATCCACAACCACTGCGCCGGCCTTAACCGCCGATGGCATATATTCTTTTGAAATGGAGCCGCCAGCCGAAGATAAAACCAAATCTATGCCTTCGAAAGAATCGTGGCGCAATTCCTGCACTTCCAAAGTTTCACCTTTGAATTTAATTTTCTTTCCTGCGCTTCTGGCTGAGGCCAGTAGCTTAAGAGATTTAAGCGGAAAATTTCTCTCCGCCAAAATAGAGAGCAGTTCTTGACCTACTGCACCCGTTGCGCCTGCTATTGCGACACTTTTCATAATTGCTCCTTTAGTTGTAAAAAGACTGCTTTTGCTTGTGCGGCATTGACTGCCGCCCTGTTTTTCAGGCCATCGCCAACATCATTTTCTTGTCCGAACTGGTGATGTGTTTCATAACCTGCAAGCCGCAGATTGTCTGCAGCCGCAAGCAATAAATCGTAATATGCCTTTTCTTCGCTGGGTGGGTTTAGGCTTCTGATTTGCCTGTAAATATCCATGCTTTTATTGCGTAGAGAAAGAGCTTTGCTCTCAAAACTTTCCCGCTGTTCTATGCCTTTGTCCATTATGCTTTTCAAGTTTGGGAATGCCAAAATGGAGTCGGAAATGGTTATAGCTTGGTCTAGAAGTTGCTTTTCAATGGAAATAAAAATTGCCGCATACTCAGGATCTTGGTTTGCATTATCACTTACATTGGAATCGGATTTTAACACCGCTTTTGTGGTATCTATAAGAGATTCTTCAAAGCCAATCTGTTGCTTAACAGATACTGATTTCATATATGAAAAGAATATGGCTACGACAGCAATTGAAATAGTTACAAGCCAAGATAAAAGCCCTCTGAAAAAACCTCTGGAATTCAAGGAGCCAATAAGTGCCAAGCCGGTAATGCACCACAGAATAGCCACTTCTATTATGTCTATGTTGAACATCATCTGTTAACTAAAACGGCAGTTGATCGTCTGAATCGCCTGCAGACGAATGTGACAAGCTGCTCGACGAACCGAAATCGCCGCTTGAATCAAAGTTTGGGCGAGCCGGCACACCGTTATCGAAACCGGAATCGCCACCGCCATCATTTGAATAGCCGTGCCTTGGGGCTAGGAATTCAAAATTGTCCATAAGGATTTCAGTTACATTGTGCTTTTGTCCGGTTTGGGGGTCGTTCCACTGGCGGTAGGAAACTCTACCCTCTACATATAGAGGGGTTCCTTTTTTTATGCCCAATTTCTCTATGCGCTCGGCAAGCCTGTCCCAGGCAACTATGTTATGCCAAGCCGTGTCGTCTTGCATTTCACCGGTATTTGGGTTACGAAACCTGCGCGTTGTAGCAAGAGAAAAGGATACCCTTTTCTTGTTGTTCTGTGTCAACCTTACTTCAGCGTCTTTGCCCAGGTTTCCCATTAGCATTACTTTATTCAGATAAGCCATATTATCCTCTTCTCATTTTAGGATAATATAGTAAACTAATTTCTATATTACTACCCATGAATAAAATATTGCTTTCGTGCTTTTTTGCTGCTGGTGTTTGTTTTGCTCAGGAATTATCGGAAATTATTTCTCCAACTCCTATCGAAGCAACCGAAGCCTCCCCGGAACGATTCAGTTGGGAAACTTCGACTCCCGTTCCTGCTCCTACTCCCCAACGCATGGTTCCAGCCTCCAGCTCCAGCTCTGCGCCAGAAGGTCCAACCATTTTTGACACACTGCGTGGCCATGCTTATAACCCATTCGGGACTGCAGGCGCAGCAACTGCTGTTGAAGACTTGGCTATAACCCCAAGCGACATTTACGGGAAAAAGTTCTTTTACGGCGATGCACAAGGCATAGGCTACACCGCTTTTGGCCTTGGCGAAAATTCCGTAATGCTCGGGTTGGATAATTCCTATCCTAACCTGGCAGCTCTTATTCTGGGTTTCGCAACTCCGAGCTTTGGCGTTGCATTGAACTATTCGGTGTCAAAAAATTTTAGCGAAGTCGCAAGCACAAGCATAAGAACAACTAACGCAGGCGATAATATTGGGGTTTATTTCTCCATGCCTTTAGGACAGTCCATTCTTTATGCAAATGCAAGCTGGTTAACTTATGCAACAAGTGTCAACGCAAATGCATCGGAAGACTATTCTACAATACAAAGCAATTTAGGCTTGCTAGGCAGATTAGGCTCTTTGGATTACGATGCTTATTTCAATGCAATCCGCTCTGGGGGCACTCGTACCGCAAGCAACGGAGACAAATCCGTTGACCAAAATACATTTACCGGCGCAGTAGTTGCATTCAATGTTGGTTACCCAGCTTTGCGAAGCGAAAAGGCAAGGGTTATAATCGGATCAAACAATTCTGTTTCAATGATTCTTATTGACGAAATTTCTCCTCCCGGTGGTGCTGCTAAACTGAAAAGCGACAATGCGATAGGTGTCGTAATTTCTCCAAATATTTTGGCAGAAGTTTCTCTATTCGATAACTGGCTTGCCTTTATGGGTGCCAGCCATAAATTGAGCTTATTGTCGGGTGACCTCGATAGAAACACACAATCTTCCAGCATGACAATTACTCATTCGGATGGAACAGATGCTGTTGCGGGTGTTCGCTACCAGAAAACAAACTGGGCTTTGGAAGCACAAGTTTCAGGGAATATGTTTAACAATCCATTTGGCGGCTTCAACGGCCAGAATATGTTCACCAGCTTCGGCGGATTCATTTACTTTTAAGGAGGTGTAAATATGAACAAAAAAATTCTTTCTCTCGCTTTTATTTCTGCGGCATTTATTTTTGGTTGCTCCGCAGATGGTGCTTTTACTTCCAGCAACACTCCTCCGGAGTGGGAACATAAACCGGATGACTTAGGCACTCCATCAAACACACCAAGCACGCCTGGTGGTAACAGTAACGGCTATTGTTCATTCAGTTATCTGGGACAAACCGTTTGCGAAGAACTCGATAGCTCTTACACAGAAGCAGATTGCAGAAGTGATAGCGGAACAGTTGTTAGCTCCACTAATAACTGCGACTATGTATATTGATTTATAAACAAAAAAAGCGCACCCCAATGGGGTGCGCTTTTTTTGTTATATATTCTTTTTTATTTATCTGCTTCGTTGGTTTTTGGAACAGTTTCTTCTTCTTCTTCTTTAGCAATATTTTTCTCTGATAACTTCTGTTCTGCTAGCTTCTTTTCTATTTCCTGAACTTCAGGAGACACTTTAACCCGGCTTTTCAAGTCTTCCGGCTTGGCTGTTTTGCTGGCCATGTTCATGCGGATAATTTGTTCGGATATGTTAACTCGAGTTGCCGGACCAGGATCGTTAGGCTTTTTCGCCTTTGAATCTGTAGCGGTTTCGTCTGCGTCTTTTGCGCTCTTAGAGTCTTCCATATCTTGCCTTTTTTGCAAGGCCTCGCGAATTTGAGGGGTAATAGCCTTATTGTCGTAGAACCGGTACATCAGGTCTGCGCTAATTGGCGAGTTGCCGCTCATTGATGAAATCATAGCCATAAAAATAACCTCCTTTAAGGTATCGGCATAAATATAGAAAAACTTTAACATTTTTTGACATTTTTCCGTTTTTTCAATCACTTTAAACCTCACTATTCCAAGTTATATTATTGCTTTTTTAAATATTCTAGAAATAAATGTGCCAAATTGCGAAAATTTATGTATATTGTAAGTTTAACGAGCGTAGATATGAAAACAATTTTTGTAGTAGATGATAGTGATACAAATTTATCTGTGGCAGAAGCTGCTCTGGAAAACCAGTATAGGGTTATGACTTTGCCTTCGGCCGCAAGAATGTTCGCCATGCTGGAAAAGGTGGTGCCTGACCTTATTTTGCTTGACATTTCCATGCCGGAAATGGATGGTTTCACAGCACTCCAACTGCTCAAAAACAGCGAAAAAACCGCAAAAATACCTGTAATTTTCCTGAGCAGCCAAACAGAAGCTACTTCAGAGGCTCACGGCTTTGATCTTGGGGCGGTGGATTTCGTGGCAAAGCCGTTTTCAGCCATTGTGTTGCTAAACCGCATTAAAATGCACTTGGATGTCGATGCCCTCATTCGTGACCGAACCCAGCAGTTGGAAAAGCAAACCGAGCAATTGGAGCACTTGTACGATAACATATTATCTGTTCTGGCCGACTTGGTGGAGAGTCGCGATCAGTCAACCGGCGGCCATATTGAGCGTACCGTTAAACAAACGCAAGTCCTTATGGATGCTATGGTTGAGCGAGGTTTGTATACCGAAGAAATAGGCAACTGGAGTTCCGAATTAATAGCGTCTTCGGCTCGCCTGCATGACATTGGAAAAATAACAGTACCCGATTCCATTTTGAACAAGCCTGGCAAACTCACTCCCGAAGAATACGAAATTATGAAAAGGCACGTGGAAGCCGGCGAACATATAATCGATAAAATTATGGAACGCACTCACGAAGAACTGTTTTGGACAAAAGCCAAGGTTTTCGCAAGCTACCATCACGAGCGCTGGGACGGCACGGGTTATCCGCGCGGCTTAAAAGGAGAAAACATTCCGCTCCAGGGGCGCATTTTGGCGGTGGTAGATGTATACGACGCTTTGGTTTCCGAGAGGTCTTATAAAAAGGCATTCACTCACGAAGAAGCGGTGAACACCATTATTTCCGAATCCGGCAAACATTTCGATCCGAAAATAATTGAAGTTTTCCAAGATGTGCAAGAACGCTTTAGGAACATAAACGAAGAAGTTAGAGGGAAGGACAATTTTTGTGAAAAGGTAAGGTGATCCTTGAATAGAAAATCAGAAAATAAAACAAAGTTTCTGAGTTTGCCCTACTGGCAAGCAGCATTTGTGTTTATGGCTTTTGGCATTATGGTTTGGGCCAGCTATCTGTACGTAAGCAATATGCAGCAAAAGCAGCTAAAACGACAATCCGAAGACGCACTGGCCTATGTAATTGCCGGAATAATAACCGATTTAAAAGAACAGGAAACCGTGCTCGGCACTGTTTCGGAAACTGTTCGCAGCATGATTTTGCAAGGCGACAGTTATGAGAAGGTGACAGAGTATTTAGCAAGCATAACCAGGTACATAACCGATTACGAGCGTGTTTTTTCGCAGGTTTACAGCATTTATGGAGTTTTCCACGTATTTGGAGAAAAATTTTATATAAGCGCAGACTGGGAGCCCCCGCAGGATTACGATTGTAAAGAACGGCCTTGGTATAAAGTGGCTGTTGAAGCCGATGGAAACGTTGGTGTTTCGGAACCTTATCAGGATGCGGTTTCCGGTGCGCACGTTGTTAGCTTTGCTCGCAAGATTTTCGACGATAACGGCAAGCCTATAGCCGTTGTAGGCTTGAATTTGAAACTCAACAATATTAGAGAAAAGGTTGTTAAAATGAGCCTTGCGGAAGGCAGTTACGGAATTTTGCTGAATAAAAGCTTTGATGTGATTGTTCATCCGAGTTCTGCATTCTTTGGAAAATCGCTTACGTTAATGAACGATGGTGCTAACATTCAAAAAGAACTTATACGCTCCGGCGGCGTTTCCGAGCGTGTGGCAAAAGATTATTTAGGCAATAACTCAATTCTTTTCACTCGCCTTATGGAGAATGGCTGGTGGCTGAGCGTTTTAACGCCCATAGATTCGTATTATAAAGGCGTTCGGGATATGGCGTGGTTCCTTTCTGCGCTTGGCGCAATTATGGCTGCCGTGCTCAGTTTTGCTCTGTTGCGCCTGGTTATAGCAAAGAATGAAGCCGATGAATACGCCCGGCTTATGTTTGAGGCTATGCCTTTGCCTTGTGATTTATGGGATAAAAAAGCAAAGCTTATGTCTTGCAATAGAGAAGTGCTCAAAATGTTCGGCGTCAAAAACCTCAAGGAATACGAAGAACACTTTTCGGAATTTTCTCCTGACTATCAACCAAACGGCAGGCTTTCCAAAGAACTTATGGATGAAGCCATTAAAAAGGCTTTACAAGACGGCTATAGGCGTTTCGAATGGCTGCACAAAAAAGCAGACGGCGAACAGATTCCCTGCGAAATTGTGCTTATGCGCCTGGAATATAAAGGCGAATACGTTATTGTAGTGTATAAATACGATTTGCGTGAACGCAAGGCTGCTATAGAAAAGATGCGCATAGCAGAAATTGCAGAAGAAAGCAACAAGGCAAAAACCAGGTTCCTGGCAATGATGAGCCACGAAATGCGCACGCCCATGAACGCCATTATGGGCATTACGGAAATTCAATTGGAAGATAACGCCTTGGCTCCCAAAACGCATGAAGCCTTGAATAAAATTTACAATTCGGCAAACTTGCTCCTCACCATAATAAACGACATTCTGGATTTATCGAAGGCAGAGGTTGGCAAACTTGAACTTGCCCCGGACAAATACGATGTAGCAAGCCTTATTCACGACACTGTGCAGTTGAACATGGTGCGTTTAGGTAGCAAAAATATCAAATTTGAGCTTAAAATAGATCCTAAAATACCTGCCAAATTCATAGGCGATGAGCTGCGCATTAAACAGGTTTTGAACAACTTGCTCACAAATGCGTTTAAATACACTGAAAGCGGTGAGGTTGAGCTTACAATTGAATCCGAATACGAAAACAAAGAAAAAAAGTCTATGCTCGTATTTCGGGTACGTGACACCGGGCAGGGTTTAACCGAAGAGCAGTTGCAGGAAATGTTCAGCGAATATTCCCGCTTTAATTTGTCTGCCAACCGAGCAATTCAAGGCACGGGCCTTGGGATGAGCATCACAAAGCGTTTGGTAGATATGATGGAAGGGAGCATTTCGGTGAATAGCCAGCCGAACAAAGGTTCTCTTTTCACAGTTCGTTTGCCGCAAGAAGTTGCAAGCGAGCAGGTGCTCGGCGAAGAATTGGCGGAAAACCTGCGTTCTTTCCGCTTCACAAGCACCACGCAAAGAAAGAACGTGCAAATTATACGTGAACCCATGCCTTATGGCAAAGTGCTAATTGTTGACGATGTTGAAACCAATCTTTATGTAGCCAAAGGGCTTATGCTACCCTACAAGCTTTCAATAGATTTGGCGGAAAGCGGTTTTGAAGCCATTGAAAAAATCAAGGAAGGCAATATTTACGACGTTATATTTATGGATCACATGATGCCGAAAATGGATGGCATTGAAGCTGTTGGAATTATTAGAGGCATGGGATATACGCATCCCATTGTTGCATTAACAGCAAATGCGGTAGCAGGGCAGGCGGAAATTTTCACCCAAAAAGGCTTTAACGGATTTATTTCCAAACCTGTGGACATAAGGCAGCTAAACGCTGTTCTTAACAAACTGATTCGTGACAAGCAAAACCCGGAAATCATTAAGGAAGCACGTGCTAAATACTCTATAGACATCGCTACGCCAATGCTTGAAATAGACCCTAAACTGCTTGAAGTTTTCAAGCGTGATGCTAAGAAAATATTGCCGCTTATGGAATCTACACTTAAGAACATAAACTTTGCAACCGTAGATGACTTGCGCCTGTTCACAATAAATGTTCATGCGCTGAAAAGCGCTCTTGCAAATGTTGGCGAAGAAGCACTCTCAAATGTTGCCCGCAAGCTGGAAATGGCGGGGAAAGAGGGGAACCATTCGGACATATTATCCGAAACTCCGGGATTTTTAACCGAATTGCGGGCGGTGATTCAAAAATTCACATTGGCAGAAAAAGACATTACGGCAAGCACAGACGAAAATCCGGAATTTTTGCAGGAAAAGTTACTGGATATTCAAAAAGCCTGCTCGGAATATGACAAAAAAGCCGTGAAAAATGCGCTGGCCGAACTATTTCCAAAACGCTGGTCCGTTACAACTAAACAGTTGCTAAATGAAATCTCAGAATATTTACTGCACAGCGATTTTGAAAAAATCGCCGGAAGAATAAAGAGTTTTACACCTTAAACGTTATCAATTCAACATCGTCCACACGAGGCTCATCGCCTCTATAGGCTTCAAAGTTCAGCCATATTTCGTTGGATATGGATTCCTGCGTTTTGTTGTGATTTTCCAGAATTATTTTTTCAAAACGCTTGTAGCCAAATGGAGCGGAGTTAGCACCGCCGGGCTGGTCGAACAAACCGTCTGAAGCTACGTAAAATTTGTTATTCGGATTAGCCGGAATTGTTATTGTATCAACATCATCTTTGCTTCTTACTTTCCCTTCGCCGACAAAAATTTTCTGGCCTTTTATTCGTTGCACTTTGGTACCATCGCACACAAACAGGCTCATGTGCCCGGCAGAAAGAGTTATGTCTCCGTTTAATGCAATAAACATTGCCACAATATCACAACCGTCTTTAATATCTTCGCCGTTTGCTTTTCGCTCGGTATCCGCAGAAAGAGACTCTGCGAGTTTTTGATCAAGATTACAGACAATACCGGCGGTATCTTTGAAATTGCTGGAGCGCACAACAGATTCCAGAGCAGAAACAACGAACATTGTTAGCAATGCCCCTGAAGTGCCGTGGCCGGTGCAATCGCAAACACAGAGCACCATGCCTTCGTCGAACCGCTTTGCCCAATATATATCGCCGCCTACAATGCCTACAGGGTTCCAAATAACGGAACTGTCGGAAAACATTTCTTTGAAAATCGCCGGTTTTGGAAATATGTGCTTTTGTATTTTGCTTGCGTAAACAAGGCCGGAGAGAATTTCATCGCGAGCCGACTTGGCTTCATTTGTTTCTCGGTCTGCCCGCACAACAAGCTCTTCTACTTCCGGTATCATTTCTTCATAGTTTTCAAGAGCCGTATTCAATTCCAGTTTTACATGCGTTATGCAGTTTTTCGGAATGTTTATGCCTTTTGCAATATGTTCGGCCATTTGGCTGCATCTGTTGCTGCCGCAAGCTCCGCAGTCACGGTGCCTTGCTTCTTCGCTTCTCTTGTCTATGGAAATAAAAGCCTTTTCTATGCCTTCCGGCGTTACTCGAATTTTTTCAACAGGAGTTAGCGTATAATCTCTTAAAAAATCATCCAAATTCAATTGCTTATCAAATTTTTCAAAAATAGAGTTTTGATACTGCAGGCCGGTTTCGTTGCCAATAGCCGCAACTCGTATTTTGTTCATGCGGGTGTTTATGTCGAACATATCCACATCTTGCCGACACCCTGTGCCTGAGTTGCAACCTCCCATGCAATTTAGAACATCAAATATCGCAGGAAGTTTATCAGGTGACTGTGCAGCATATTCGTCAAGAGCTTTGTAAACTTCGTGGACTCCACTCAGTTCATCAACACGCTCGGTTTTTTCAATGTAAAGTTCTATATTCTCCTTAAACCCGCCGGGCATGGGGAACAAACCGCCAAAACCGGCTTCGCAATGATCAAAGTCACTAGGAGTTTCCGGGAGATCTATGAAGTTCCTTTCAATGTAATCATAAACATTGTTTATGGTTACATTGTATTCTACCATTCCGGTGCTTTCAAATTCGCCGATTTTGGCCACACATGGTGAAAGCGCCGCTATTTTCGATTGCACATTTTCATATTTGCGCATGTAAATAGCCGTGCAGAGCATTGGTGAATGCACTGGCGAAAGATGTTCTGCAATATCGGTGCGGTGTGTCAATATGTATTTCACTATTGAAGGGCACGGTTGTGATATAAGAGGTTTTTTGCCGTTTTTCCGAATGTGCTGAACATGAGCCCAAACGCAAATATCCGCACCTAGTGACGAATCATAAATTTTATCAACTCCAAGCTCTCGCAGCCATGTGAGCACTCGCCCCAAGTCGTTGAAATTAGCTTTTGCAGCCGGCGCTACGAACATGCTAATACGCTCTCCTCGCTTCAAATCCGCAAAGAAACGTTCGGTGTCATCTTCGTAGTGCCGTGCGCCGTGATGGCAAGCAAGCAGGCAAGAACCGCAGGCAATGCACTTATCGTAGTCAATTTCGACAACAATCTTGTCATCGATTTCTCGTACAATGTTTGCCTCTTCAACAGGGCAACTTCTAATGCATTGGTTACAGGCTACGCATTTTTCGTGTATAACATGGATAATTTTACGCACTGCAAGCTTCGATAATTAAGTTAAACTTCAAATTGCTCATATCCTCTTCAAAATCTTCACCGCATTCAACCATAATTTCGTTGTCTTCGGTTGTTATCCAGTTCACTGTGATTTTATTCTCTTCCGAAGAATAGTCATCCATTTTCATAAGCATATTCAGCAACAGTTTAGTTGTTGAGCTATTGAAATAATTTATAGCACAGTCAAAGGTGAAGGAGCCGAAATTAGATGCCAAGTAAACATCCAGCCAATCGTTTACTTCTTTGAAGAACTCGGCAACATTCTCATGAAAGCACCTGCCTTCAAGTTTCATATAGCCCTTTTCTTCGTCAATCAGCACATAAGGTGTTGATGTGCTCTTATCTTTTTCTAAGTGAAAAGCCATTATTCCTTCCCTCCTTGTTGTTTAATTATTACATACATTGTAAAATATTGCAAACCGCTTTCAAACGGTTCGAATTTATATTCTATTGGAGCCGATGATCTTCGGGCTATTTCAATAAGTCCAATGCCGGCACCCTTACTCTCAGGATTATTGTTATCTGCCTTCATCTGTTGTTTGTAATATTGGCGCAACTCTTTTTTATCCATAGTATTGAGGTGATCTATACGGGATTTGAGAATATCGGCACTGCTGGACGACACTACGTTTCCTGTTTGGATGAAGTATGTTGAATCCTTAACTCCCAATATATATATTCCCTTTGATGCTTCAACCAGCTTGCCGCTATCGCTTTTCTGCTGAATTTTCTCGGCAGAATACATCATCATATTGTTCATTTGCTCGACAAACACCGAAAAAACCGATTGCGAAGCACTGAGCGGCAATTCCTCGTATTCAAGGCGCTTTAGCAGCATCTCCGCTAAACCATCAATGCCGTTAGACCAAATAGGGCCGCAGTAGATGGCTTCAATATTATTGTCCTCCAGCATTTTGGTATACTGGCGTATATTAAAGGTCATAGCCTTTCCTCCTTAAAGTGTATGTAGGTGTACCTGTTGCGACCGGCCTGCTTTGACATATAAAGTGCCGCATCCGCATATTTTATGTAATCTGTTCCGCTTTGCGTGTGTTTAACGGTTCCTGTTGTGCCGCCTACGGAAACGGTAACAACATTTGCAACATCGCTCTTTTCGTGTGGAATATTGCGTTCCATAACACTATTAATTATTCTGTGCGCAATTTTTGCGGCACCATGCTCGTTAGTATTCGGCAAAACAACTATAAATTCCTCGCCGCCATACCTTGCGACAAAATCATCAGCCCTTGATATGCAGGCTGTAAGCACATCTGCAATTATTTTCAAACAGGTATCGCCATCGCTGTGGCCGTAGTTATCGTTATACTTCTTAAAACAATCCACATCCAGCATCAAAACGCTCAAATGATCATTGGAAGAGCGTGCTAAAGTGTTTAGAAGGCGTTTTAAGTTTTCTTCCATGTAACGCCTGTTATAAATCCCGGTTAATGCATCGTAATGAACCTTATCGGCAAGGTCTAAATTGTGAGTATGTAATCCGCTTGTTGTTTTATCTGCTATACGTGTAGCCCTGCGAAGCTGTTTCAGCAGCTTACCATATTCTTTTACTAGTGCTGCATATCCTACAGCCTCTTTTACGGCACTATCGTATATTTGCTGTTCATGTTCAAATAAATCAATCTCCATATAAATTACCTCTTGATTTATAACAATGGGTATAATATAGAAAACTAGCAATAATGTTTTCTATATTCCTATTATGGACTTCATTCCCATAAAAGACATTCTCTTTTACGCAGTCAGCATTGTTATGGTAGCGGCAGCTTTGCTCACGGTGGTAGTGAAAAACATACTGCACTCGGCAGTTGCGCTCATAGCAGCGTTTTTTTGCACGGCAATTCTTTATTTTTTGCTTTCGGCAGAGTTTATAGCCGTGGCTCAAGTTATGGTTTACATAGGCGGAGTCATTGTATTCGTTGTGTTCACAATCCTTTTAACAAGCCGCTTGGGTGAACGCACGCTCGAAGTGAGCACCAAGCGAAAGTTGCTTGCGGCGTTTTTTGCTGCAGCCATAACTATTTTGGCCATTGTTCTCTTGAGGGAAATGCACGGCGGTTTTATGCTGCAGCAAACCGAATACGCTTCTCTGGATGCCATAGGCAAAAGGCTCCTCTCTCCGGGTGACGATGGTTTTCTTTTGCCTTTTGAGGCCATAAGCGTGCTTCTTTTAATATCTTTAATCGGAGCTGTCAGCATAGCTCGCACCCCACACGACGATAAAACGGAGGCAAAATGACCTTGCAGGCCTGCCTTCTTTTGGCTTTTTTGCTCTTTGCAATAGGAGCTTACGGAGTTCTAACCCGCCGCAATGCGATAGGCATTTTAATAAGCATGGAGCTTATGCTTAATGCGGCAAATATAAACTTTATAGCATTTGCGCATTTCAAAGCGCTGGATTCAACGGCAGGCGCGATTTTTAGCCTGTTCGTAATAGCCGTCACCGCCTGCGAAATAGCCATAGCACTTGCAATAACAATAGCTGTTTACCGTAAACACGGGCATTTAGACATAGACGAACTAACAGAACTTCGCGACCCGGATGTCTGAAACCTCTGTTTGCCTGCTAGGTGCTACCGGCTCCATAGGTTGCTCTGCCATTGATGTAATAAAGCAGCACAAAGGCCGGTTTTCGCTTCATTCGGTTGCGGCAAGCAGCAACGTGCAAAAAATGGCAGAAATTTCGCACGAATTCCCAAATGCAAAACTTGCGCTCTTCAACGAAAATTCTGCGCTGGAACTTCAAAAAATAACAGGCAAACCCGTGCTAGCCGGCATGGCAGGCTTGCTGGAGCTGGTGTCAAGTTCCGACTGCAACCTTGTGCTCAACGGCTTAACCGGCTCTGTTGGCTGCGAACCAACGCTAAAAGCCATTGAACACGGAAAAAAAATTGCTCTTGCAAACAAGGAAACGCTTGTTATGGCAGGAACAATAATAAAACAAGCCTTAAAGAAAAACCCAGCTTCGCAAATAACGCCTGTGGACAGCGAACACAACGCAATTTTCCAGTGCCTTGCCGGGCGAGGAGCGTCCGAAGTTGAAACCCTTCAAATAACCGCAAGCGGCGGCCCATTCAGGGAATGGCCTGCGGAAAAATTCCCTGAAATCACGCTGAAAGACGCTCTTAACCACCCGGTGTGGAGCATGGGAAAAAAAATCACAATAGACTCCGCCTCCATGATGAACAAAGGCTTGGAGGTTATAGAAGCGCATTTTCTTTTCGACATTCCCTACGAGCACATAAAAGTTGTTGTGCACCCGCAAAGCCTGGTTCATTCGCTTGTGCAGTTCAGAGACGGCAGCCTTATGGCGCAACTCGGCGCACCGGACATGAGAATTCCCATACTAAACGCAATGGCTTTCCCCGAAAGGCTTTCTCTCAAAACAAACAGGCTAAACTTGCCGGAAATTCAAAAGCTAACATTTTTTGAACCGAATTTGGAGAAATTCCCATGCCTGGCCCTCGCTTACGAAGCAGGAAAAGCCGGAGGCACAAGAGCGGCGGTTTTAAACGCAGCAAACGAAATTTTGGCAAACGCTTTTATTCAGGAAAAAATATCTTTCACAAGCATACCTAAAGGCATTGAACATTGCTTGAAAAAAATTGAGGAACAGAGCGGAGAACTTAGCCTTGAGAAAATTCTCTCGGCAGATTCTTGCTCCAGAAAAGAAGCAGAAAAATTTGTGGAGAACCTATGCTAGATTTTTTTTACAACATAGATTGGGTTGATTTTGCACGCATGGCAGGACTTTCGCTTGCCGTGGTGGCCGGGCAAATTATAGTTTACAACCTGATAATTAAATTATTTAAAAAACGTATAAATCCGCTTATACACAATAAAGGCCATAACGAATTTCATGCAATAAAAATTCGCAACTATACACTGCTTACTCCTGCGCAATTCATGCACTTTGGATTTTTGCTTTCCAAGCTGGTAATGTATGCGCTTTTGCTGGTTTCTCTTTATATATCCGTAACATTGCTGTTTGGAATTTATCCGGGCACAAGAGGCTTGGCTCTTGCTCTTTTTCATGGCTTGCTGAATCCGTTTTTATCCATACTGGAAAGTTTTATCGCATACATTCCAAAACTTTTGCGCATAATAGTTATTGTTGTAATAACCCGTTATTTGATAAAGCTTGCAAATTTTGTTATGAAAGAAATTGAAGCCGGACATCTTGTTATAAAAGGCTTTTATCCCGATTGGGCACCGGCTACTTTGCATTTGGTCAAAATTCTGGCTTATGCCTTTATGGTAATAATGATTTTCCCGCTGCTCCCGGAATCGGAGACTGCAGTGTTCAGAGGTGTTTCCGTATTTTTGGGAGTTTTGCTTTCGCTTGGCTCTACCTCCGTTATATCAAATTCGGTTGCAGGCATAGTGCTTACATATATGCGTTCTTTCAAGCTGGGAGACCGTGTTAAGGTGGGCGATGTTATTGGTGATGTCGTGGAGAAAACTCCTTTTGCCGTTAGAGTGCAAACGAATAAAAAAGAAATTATCACAGTGCCCAACTCCACTTTGCTTTCTTCTAACGTTACTAATTACAGCACCGAAGGCAAAGAAAAAGCCGGCGTGATTATTTCCATGCCGGTTAGCGTTGGCTACGATGTTCCGTGGCGGCACGCCACAGAACTTTTAATTGAAGCCGCAAAAAAAACCTCAGAAGTTTTGCAAGACCCATCGCCTTTTGTTTTAGTGAGAAATTTAGGCAACGCTGCCTCTGAAGTGGAGATTTACGTTTACACAAACAAACCGGAAAGGCAAGCAATAATCTTTTCCGAATTGAACAGCAACATAAGGGATTTGTTTGAAGCAAACAACATAAGCATGATAACACCGTATTTTATGCAATCGGTGAAGTAGCTTCTATGTCATTTGCAACATCCAAAGTAGCGCTTTTTACGGTTATTCTAGCATCTTTGATATATGCTGATTTTGGCGATGAATGGGTGAAAAAGTATGCATTTGCGGCGGGAATGGACTTTGCCGTGACCAAGGGGGATTTGGACGGAGCCTCAAGAATATATTCCGGTAAAAATTCACCTGCAAAGGAAAGCGTTATTTTGCCGAAAGTACCGTTTTTTTTGATTTACGCTTTTGATGCCCGTGCGCTTGCTAATGCCGCTACCATAGCCTTTAATCTGGGACTTGGATTTCCAGAATATAAACACCATTTGCAAAGCGGAACCGCTCGGTATTTGCGGCTTGGCTTGGAATATCAGCATCATTTTTTCTGGCCATCCGAATTCAGAGTAGGGGCTGGGCTTGGCTATGCATTTTCTTCAATGAGGTTTCCAAAAGCCTCTATAGGCGAAGCAGAAGACTGGAACAATGCGAGTTATGCGAACTTCACAGGCAATGGCGCACATACGGTTCTTTCTGCAAACTACTATTTCAGCGAAAATTTTGCGATTGAAAGCGCAATTCGCTACAGATTGCTTTACCTCAATAGGGTAGCAACCGACTTAAACGACGTGTCAAAGTTAAGCGATGCGGTTTGGCAAGGCATGGGCGAACTAGGTTTAAGGCTTATGTTTGTGTTTTAAACGATTCTCTCTTTTTTCTATATTGCCCTCATGACAAAATACTATAGATTGTACGCCGGGCGCGTTGCCGCTACAACTGAGAAAAGCGAAGCTCAGATTATAGTGCTTACGTCTCCGGATCAAGAAGAAATGCTCAATATAATAAAAGAATACCAACTGGACGAACACACTTTTATCTCTACATTCGATGCCGACGAGCTTGCCCGTGTGGAAAGCGAAGATGAACACTTTGCCATAATATGCAAATGCCCAAAAAACTACACAGCGCACGCTCAGTTCCAATTCAGAATTTCGTCTTTTGGCATTTTTCTGTTCAACAATTTGGTGATAGTTACAACCGATAGCCACCACCTCCCCCTTGCAGACGAAAAACGTTTTTCAAGAATAAACTCTTTAAAAATGTTTGCGCTCAAGCTCATAAACCATTCGATAATTCACTTCAATGAGCATTTGCGAGTTGTAAACAAAATGAGCGATGAATTTGAGCAACGGCTTGTGTATAAAACAATAAGAGGTGAATATCTCTCGGCGTTTGGCCTTAGCAAAAGCTTGGTTTACTACATAAATGCAATAGCTTCAAACGGAACCTTGCTCCAAAAGCTGCAAATTACCCAAAGCCTTGGGCTTAGCGAAATAGAAAGAGAGTTTCTAGATGATATAATTATTGAAAACACCCAGTGCCGCAGGCAGGCAGAAATATATTCAAACATTTTGCTCAGCATGATGACCGCTCACGAAAACATAGTGAGCAACGATTTGAACACTATGCTTAAGGTTTTGAATGTTATAACAATAGGCATAATGGTGCCTACATTCGTGGTTAGCGCAGCTTCAATGAATGTGAACTACCCTATAGATATGGAATCCGGCTGGGCCTTCTGGGCAATAATGCTGGTGATGGTTCTTTCCACAATAGCGTTTATTCTAATGCAGAAAAAATTGAAATGGTAATTATTTGCTCCAGCTGGGGATATTTATATTAGCAAAAAAATCCGGCCTGTGAAAATCCGGCTTTTCGGTTTCTATTGGAAATGCCGTTAGCCAGTGAGGCTCATCTGCAAGGTCTGCGCATTTATACAAATTGCCTTCCATCAAAAAGTTCCGCAAATCGCCATTATTCACACCTAGCAGCTCTTTTGGAATTTGCACGGAAAGCATCCAGCGATAAAAATCACCTTCCATAACAACCTTGCCTGGGTTTCTGATTATTTTTGCATACTCTTCTTTTGAAAGCTCTTGCCTGTCTTCCCTGCCTTTACCTCTAGCTGCATAGCACACGCCTTTGGAATTGAATTCAAAGTTAGCATAACGGGCGCTTCTATCAAACATATTCAGAAAAATTTCCACGCAGGAATCTTCACAAACAGCCTCACCGTCTTGCTCTTTCTCTTGGCGAAAACAGGCCGGAGATTCTCTAACCGCAAAATCTGCAATTACAAAATCCTCAGTTATATCGACTGACACTCCGGCAGAAACCTTAGAAGCGTTGGTCCATCTAGGTTTTAAAGAAAAGGTTTGCATTTGAGTATAATGTAGAAAAAAAATTCATTTAACTACAAACATCCTGCTCTGCATTCCCGGCATTTTTGCTAAATACACTCCGCTTGGCAAAGTTCCCGACATCCTATTCCCTTTAAGGTCATAAATTTCCACAAAAGCGGCAGAATTTAAATTAATTGAAGGAACTTTAACAATAGGCGTTGCAGAATCTTCAATAATTTCAAAAGAGCCACAAGGCACGGGTGGATTAGGAATTACATCGGTCGTGCCACATGCAAGGCTGTTCAAAGTAACAGTTCTTGTACCTGTAACATATAATTGATGTGTACCGTTTGGTTCAACCCATCCGGTTACAGCGTTGCCGTTAGCGCTAAATGAAGCCGTTCCCGGAGTGCTGCCGTCGCTGCAAGTTGTGTTTGGTCTTGGAACCGCTGCTCCCGCTATGTAAGCGGATTGAAGGTTATTTGTGTTGCACGTTACAGAGATAGAGATATTAGGAGTTAAGAAACCGGGATTGTTTCCATCGCCCCAGCTAGCCTTAGGAACAAGAGCGGCGAGAGAGTCATAAGCGGGTTTTTTGGCATTGCTTGCATTGTGAAGCGCAGGCGTGTGTTGGGAACCGAGCCAAGTATTGGCATCATTGGGAGTCCATATACAAATTGCCGTAAATCTGCCGGGGGTTTTGGTATCTGCGTTTATTGCCATTGCATGCTGAAAAAGCTGCCTGTATCTTGTGCCTTGCAGAGCAAGGGAGTGTTGGCCGTTGTTGGTGCTTGGGTCTAATTCTGTTGCTTGAATCTCAATGTCAAGTTTTGCATATTCGTTCATAGCTGTTTGATAGCGAGTCCAGCCAGACCAGGAGTCGTTAGGGTCAGCGCTAACGTGGCTTTGCATACCCATTCCGTCTAGAATACCGGCTTCACGCAAGGGTTTTAGGATATTTGCAATAATATAATCTCTTTTAGGCGGATCCCATTCGTTGTAATCGTTATAGAATAGCTTGGTGTGAGCTGGAGCATATTTTCTTGCATAAGTGAAAGCGTTTTTAATCCAGTCTCTGTTGTTTGCTCCGTAAATAGCTTGCCACGGCGAGTTTCCGGCACTGCTTGAGCCTTGGCCGCCTGCTCCGTTATGGTCGAACCCGGCAGGGCGCATGCTTGCAGTGCCGTTGCTTACATAAACCGCTTCGTTTACAACATCATAAGCGTAAATATGCACATTCGGATATTCTGTTTTATATAATTCAAACAGATTTTTAATGTAGCTTTCCAAACGCTGGTTCATAACTTCTTTGCTCGCCCAAGGAACTTGGCTTACAGGCCCGCTGCGATAAGTTTGCCAGTTCGGATCATTTATATTTTCTATAAAGAACCAATCGGGAGTTTGGCCATGCCACGCAAGAACGTGGCCACGCACAGGTATTTTGTTATCCGAACAGAATTTCAGTATTGCCGCTGCTCCGCTGTTAATTTGAGCCCGTATGTTAGTATTGGTTGAACCCGTTCTGGTCATGCTAGCATCCGGTTTCATTTCGTTTTCCATGGTGATGCTGTTGTATTCTTTAGTTATCAATGTTTTTATTCCGGTGTTGTTTACGGTGCCGCTGCTAAGTATATTGCCTACACGAAAATAGTTAGCGTAAATATCTTTAAGGCCGGGTTCTGATTGAGCAAATGCAGGTTGCAAAAGTGAAATGATGAACGTAGCCACTGTTAAAAGAATTGCTTTTGCTTTATTCATATTGATATCCTCCTATTTAATAAAATATAGTAAACGCTGAAAAAGTCGGTTCGGCTTTTACTATATTTACCCAATGAACAATAATATTCCCATTAACGTTACAGTTAGGCATTTAGATGAGCCAACGGCGAGATTGCAAGCAGTTATACAAGACGAGCTTGGCAAGCTGGAGAGCCATTTCCACTCCGTTACAAGCTTTGATGTGGTTGTAGAAGGCATTTCAAAGATTTTAAACGGCGTTGAACTTAAGCGCAAGGTGGACATAACGGCTGCCATAAAGGGCAACACGTTTGCAGCATCGGCAGAAGAAGAAAACTTCGGCAAAGCCCTTGATGTTGCCATTGCAAGAATAAGAACTCAACTTTCAAAGCAACGTGAAAAAGCAACCGATTACAAGAGTGTTCCCACTGCCGAAGTAGTGAACTAAAACTCAAAAGCCTCACCCTGTGGCTCAATAATATGGTAGAAGAAGCAGTAATTATAGGTTCCGGTCCTGCCGGCCATACTGCTGCTATTTATTTAGGCAGAGCAGAAAGAAATCCCCTTATGTTCGAGGGTTTTATGGCCGGCGGAATAGCCGCAGGCGGCCAGCTCACCACCACAGGCGCAATAGAGAACTTTCCCGGCTTCGCCTCCGAAATAACCGGAGGCGAGCTTATGGATCAAATGCGTGAGCAGTCATTGAAAAATTCCGTTCGCATAGTAACTGAAACCGTTAGTTCTGTGGATTTTTCAAAACGTCCGTTTGCATTAACGCTGGAAAGCGGCGAGAGCTTTGAAGCAAAAAGCGTTATAATCGCAACCGGCGCAACAGCAAAAATTCTGAGCATTCCTGGCAGCAAGGAATTCTGGCAAAAAGGAATTTCTGCCTGCGCAGTGTGCGATGGCGCACTTCCGATATTCAGAAACAAAACCATAGCTGTTGTAGGTGGCGGAGACACTGCAATGGAAGAAGCGGAATATCTCTCTAAATTTGCAAAAGAAGTGGTGATAATCCACCGCAGAGATAAATTTAGAGCCAGCCTTGTTTTACAGGAAAGAGTAAAAAACAATCCGAAAATAAAAGTTATGTGGAATAACATTCCGGTAGAATTAAAGGGCAGCAAATTTTTGGAATCTGTGACTTTGCAAAACACTTTGAACGGCGAAAAAACAGAGCTTGCGGTTTCAGGATTTTTTTACGCTATTGGCCACACGCCAAACACAGAATTTTTAGGTGGCCAATTAAATTTAAACGAACAAGGTTTTATTATAACGGAACCCGGCAGCACAAAAACAAACATATCCGGCGTTTTCGCAGCAGGCGATGTTCAAAGCCCGCACCACAGACAAGCGGTAATAGCCGCAGGCTCAGGATGTTTAGCCGCATTGGAATGTGATGAGTATTTGAACGAATTGTAAAGTTCAAAAATGTAAACTTATGTTTGCAAAATGCACCAATCTGTCAACATTTGATTGCAAAATGAAGACGTTTTGCACTTTTTTCTATATTTCTTATTATTTTTCTAGCAACAATTTAAAATGGAGTTAGGTTTATGACAGACCAAGAGTTAAAAGATTTGTTTGCAAAGCTTGCTGAGAAGCAGGCCGAAACTTGGGCTATGATAGGCGGTATGAGCAAAAGTGATGGAGAATTTGCTGAGAATTTATTTTTTCATTCGCTTGAGAAAAGCAAAACCTTTGCCGGAGTGCATTTTGATACGGTTAGCAATAAATTCGGACGTTCAAAGAAAATGCCAAATGGCACAAAATTGGAAGATCAGTTCGATATCGTTATGGCTAACGATAATGCTGTTGCCATTATTGAGGTTAAGTACAGAGCTAGAAGCGAAGACCCGAAAGAAATGATTGAGAGAAAAGTTCCGAATTTCAGAAAATTGTTCTCAGACTATGCGGATTCTAAAATTTACTTAGGCTTAGGTTCGTTTTCTTTTGATGACCGCACTACCAAAGAGGCTGAAAAACTTGGCATAGGTTTGCTGAAAGTCTCCGGTGATATGGTAGAATACAAAACCGACTGGGTTAGGGCTTATTAAGAAATATCAGCGTTAAATTTATGCGAAGGTTGAGCTTCAAGCAACGGTATTTTGCTTGGATTCAACGCGCATAACGGCTGTAGGAGGTTTTTTAGCCTGAGATTGTGGCTGCGGAGCGGCTTCTCTAGTTGGCTGGCTTTGCTGCTTTTTGTCTTCTTCGCACTTGTGGCAGAAGTCGAACCATCCGGCTGCTTTTTTGGCATCGTAGTGGTTTACCGCTATTTGCAGCGAGTCTATGGGCTTGTGCCATATCATGTGCCACAAGCTCATTCTTTCTGGCGGCTTGACATCGTGGTGCTTGCACCAGCAGTATTGCTTGTCCTGATGGCGAAGAATTTTATTCATCAGCAATATTTTTAGAAGTATCTTGCGCATAACTATCCTTTGTTTCAAGTAAAATAGAATTTTTTATTAGATTGATATTGTGAATTACTCTTGCAGTTCATTTAACACCTTTTTCAATTCTTTGCTTGGCTCAAATACCGGTTTTTTGCCGGCCTCTACATCTATTTGTTCGCCAGTGCGAGGATTGCGAGCTTTGTAGCCGTTTCTGTTGCGGATTTTAAAACGGCCAAAACCCCGGATTTCAATGTTATTACCTTCAATCAGAGAACGCGCAACGGAATCCAAAAAACATTCCACTACTTTTTTTATTTCCAACTGCGGCAAACCTGTTCTGGATGATATTTCATCTACCAAGTCTTTTTTTGTAATGTTGTTAATTCCTTTCATTTTTTTTAATCCTGTTGTATTCGGTGGCTGCTATTTTGTTAAACGGATCTATTTGTAAAATTTTTTCCAAAAACTCAAGTGATTTTGCGGTGTCTTGCAGATGCATGTGCGCAGAGCTTAATTGCTGCATAATGGAAATGTTTCGTGGCATTTGCTCCAAAGCTATATAAAGATGCTTTATGGCTTCCGTGCGCTCTGCGTTTCCGTTCAGTATAACTCCTATGCGGAAATGAGCATTTGAGTGCATAGGCTCTTGTTCCACCGCTTTTAAATATGCTTCTAATGCTTGGTGAACTTTTTTTCTCATATCCGAAGAGTAGGTAGCTTCGTTTGCCTGGCTTAAATAAAGTTCGCCAAGATTAAACCATGTGTTGTAATCGTAGGGGTTTATTTGCAATGCTTTTTTATAAAGAGTCTCTGCATTGGAATCGTTTTTTAAATAAAAGTCTGCCATGCCGAGCCTAGCCACATAACGAGGGTCGCTTGAGTTTTCTTTGAGAGCCAGCTCCAAATGAGTTTTTGAACTTTTAAAATCGCCTTTCTGCATTAAATATCTGCCATACAGGTAATTTGCTCTGTGTGAATTTTGGTTTATTTTTAATGCAAGCTTAAAAACCTGGTCTGCGCCGGAACGCTTGGTTGTGTCGCTGTGATCGCCTATAATAGAAGCTTTAACAGCGATTAAATCGACATCGTTTTTATCTATCAGCAAACTATCTAAATATGATATGGCTTCATCTGAAAATTTTGAGCGATGCATGGCAAATGCCAAGTCTATAATTGATTCGCCTTTTATAGAGTCTTTGGATTTTAAATTTTGCAAAAGGGAATTTGCTTCTGTAGGTAGCCCGGCTTCCAGCAGAACACTACCCCATTCTGCGCTCAGTTTTGATTTTGCGAGTAAATAAGATTCTATTCTGAAACCGTGTTTATATGCTTGCTTATAGTTGTATTCTTTTACATTTATCCTCATAAGCTGCAAATGCGCCTGCTCATCGAAATCATCTAGAGGGCCTATATCCGGCTTTGAGGTTTTGGACTGGAAAGTTTCGACATCCGGGACATCAGGTATATCTGGAATGTCCGGTATGTCATCAAAACCGAAAACCTCGGCAATGGAGTCTTTACTTGTTTCTGCCGCTAAACTGTCTGAACCTATGTTAAGCAATCCGTCCAGCTTTTGCAATGCTCCTATTTGATTCCGTTTTTCATAATAAAAATACCATATTGCACCGCTAGCAAGCAAAAAGATGAACAGGAAAATTCCTACTCTTTTTATGAAACGCTTGTCTTCCGATGCAAGTATTGAAGTTTTGTTAGAGCCTTTTGCCACGAAGTAAATATAGTAAACACTGATTAACTAAATGTCGAGCAAGCCTTGCTCGGCATTTAATTTTGCATCGTTAAAAAAAATGCCGGCAGAAGTAACGGAATTTATCCGGTAACTTGCACATTGAAAGTTTTTCCGCCAACGGTAATGCCGTAATTGGCGGTTCTAACAACTGGTGCTGCAAAGGCTGCGGCTGGAGCCGGAGCGGCTGGCGTTGCTGGTGCCGGCGCAGGAGCTGGGCTTGTCGAAGCGGCCGGAGCGGCAGGTTTCTTTTTAGGAACCGAAACACGAGCCTTGCCTTGCAAGAAATCCAAGCCTTTGTTTCCGCCTTTTGTAGCAAAAGCACCTATTATGAACAGGTTTTCGTCGGTAACAGGCAAATTGTTTTCTTCCAAAACCTTTTTCGCTTTTGGAATGCCTGGGTCCAGAACATCCAGAGGATTTCCTTTGAACACAGGTTTTTTCATTTGTTCGCTTGCAATTTTTACAATTTCCGGATCTGGCTCTCTTGGGGTTTTGCCTAAATAGCCGAGAACCATGTTGCCATAACCATCTGTCATTTTTTTCCACTTGCCTTGAACCGTATTTGCATAAGCCTGTTGGAAATAATATTGCGAAACAGGTGTTACACTTGAGCCAAAGCCACCGAGCGCAACACATTCTGCCATGTTTTTAATAACTTGCGGGTAAAGATGGAAAGTTTTTGTGTCACGCATCATAAGAGTGTTTGCAGTTAAAGCTCCGCCCGGCATGGGGCTGAAAATAACTTCGGGTTCTATAGCCAAAGCCTCGGGTGGAAACTCGTAATCTTTAAAACATTCTTTAGACACTTGGTTTGCTTCCATAATTTTTTCAACATCAATATCAAGAGTGTAGTCTGTGCCTTTTAAGGCATGCCACAGAGAAAGCAAATCCGGCTGTGCCGTGCCGCCGCTAAGAGGAGATCTGCCGCAGCAAACGCCATCTGCGCCGGCTTCTATTGCTGCTACGTATTGAGCAATGCCTGTGCCGCAGGTATCGTGAGAATGCACACGAAGCTCTACTTTATCGCCAAGGAGTTTGCGAGCAAGCTTAAAGGTTTCGTGAACCTTGCGTGGGTTTGAGGTTCCGCTAGCGTCTTTAAAACATACGCTGGTGAATGGAACGCCTGCATCCAGAATCTTTTTCAATGTTTCAATGTAAAAAGCCGGTTCGTGTGCTCCTTCGCCTTTGCAGCCACGGGGCAGTTCCATCATTGTTACCACAACTTCGTGTTCCAAGCCGGCTTTTGTTATGCACTGGCCGGAATAGATAAGGTTGTTTACATCGTTTAAAGCATCGAAATTGCGAATGCGTGTCATGCCGTGTTTTTTAAACATTTTGGCATGAAGGTCTATCATATCTTTGGGTTGAGGCTCCAAAGCAACCACGTTTATGCCTCTAGCCAAGGTTTGCAGGCGAATTTTATCGCCAACGGTTTTGCGGAAAGTGTCCATCATATCAAAAGCATCTTCGTTGCAGTAAAGATAAGGAGCTTGGTACCTTGCACCACCGCCTGCCTCAATATGCTCAATTCCGGCGTGGACAGCAGCCTCAAGAGCCGGGATGAAATCTTTTGTCAAAACGCGAGCGCCAAAAACGGACTGAAAACCATCGCGAAAACTAGTATCTTGAAAGAGAATCTTTTTCATGAAACTTAATATAGAAAAAAATGCTTACCCAATTGGAGTAAACACGAATTTTTCACGGGAATTGTGAACGAAAGAGGTTTCTCCGTCCATTCTTATTGCGTCTGCAGGGCAAGCTTCTACACACAGGCCGCAGAATACGCAAGTCAAGTGATCTATCTCAAAATGAACCGCTCTTTTTTCGATTAACACATTCGGAGATTCGCCGGCTTCTATTTTAATGCAGCGAGCCGGGCAAGCTGCAGCGCACATTCCGCAAGCGACACAGCGAGGAGTGCCATCTTCTCGCTGCAACAAGCGGTGCTTGCCGCGATAATTTTTTGGAATGGGAGGCTTAATATCCGGATACGGAATTGTGGGCAATGTTTCGTATTTGAAAAGCCCACGCAAAAAATGCCTTAGCGTAGTGTACAAGCCACGAATTGCTTCGGGTATATAAGCTTGTACCCAAAGCGTTTTCTCAGGATGTTGCACAACACGAGGCATATTCTACCACCTAAAGTGAGCAAAAGCTTTGTTGGCTTCTGCCATTTTGTGCGTTTCCACTTTTTTGCGAACTGCTCCGCCATCGTTGTTTTTTGCAGCCATTAGTTCTGCGGCAAGGCGAAGCGCCATATTCTGCTCGTTTCTTTTGCGAGCCGCAGACAAAAGCCAGCGCAAAGCAAGTGCTTTTGCACGGTCCGGAGCAACTTCAATTGGAACCTGATAGTTTGCGCCGCCAACTCTGCGAGTTTTAACCTCAACGTGCGGCTTTATGTTCTCAAGGCATTGATCGAATTTTTCCATAACGGAATCGGAACCGGGAATTTTCTTGTTCAGTTCTTCAAGCGCAGTGTAAACTATGCGTTCGGCTATGGTTTTTTTGCCATTTTTCAGCACAACGCCAACCAACTCCGTAACCAAAGTTGAATGGTAACGTGGGTCGGGCAGAATTGAGCGGTGAATTGACTTTCTTCTTCTAGACATAAATATCTCCTATTTCTTTCCGCCCTTTGCTGGTGCTGCTGCGGCTTTCTTTTTTACACCATAACGGGAACGGGCCTGCTTGCGGCCATTCACTGCCTGGGTATCCAAAGCTCCGCGAATTATGTGGTAACGCACACCGGGCACGTCTTTAACACGGCCTCCGCGAATCAGCACAATGGAATGCTCTTGCAGGTTGTGACCTTCACCGGGTATGTAAGCCGTGACTTCCATCTTGTTGCTGAGTCGCACACGAGCGATTTTGCGCAAAGCGGAATTGGGCTTTTTGGGTGTTGTGGTGTAAACGCGGCTGCAAACGCCACGTTTCTGAGGGCATGCTTTAAGCGCAGGGGCCGTTGTGCGGTTTTTTACTTTTTTGCGACCGAGGCGCACTAGCTGTTGAATTGTTGGCACTCTAGATTCTCCTAAATGCAGGTTTTAATATAGTTAATTCTCTATTCAAAGTCATCGTCTAACTCCTCCTCAAAGTCGGCATCCGCAAAAGGAACACTGTGAGGAATTTCCACCTCAGTTTCATCTTTTACATCTTCGTCTTTAATTTCAAGATTGCGCAAGTGCAAAGCACCTGTTCCCGAAGGTATTAAACGACCCATAATAACATTTTCTTTTAAACCCAAAAGCTTGTCTTTTGAGCCGGAAATAGTAGCTTTTGTCAACACCTTTGTAGTTTCCTGGAAAGATGCGGCAGCTATAAAGCTATCCATTGCGAGCGCAGCTTTGGTTATGCCAAGTAGCAGCGGAGCCGCAGATGCCTGGCGTTTGCCTTCGTCCATAAGGCGGCTGTTTTCCATTCTGAGATCGAGCCTGGACACGTCTTCGCTTGTTAGGAACTTGGACTCGCCCGGATCGGTTATGGTAACTTTGCGCATCATTTGGCGAACAATGCACTCTATGTGCTTATCGGATATTGTAACGGCCTGCAAACGGTAAACCGCTTGAATTTCGTCAACCAATAGGCGTTGCAATTCTTCTTCGCCCAAAATGCGGAGAATGTCTGCGAGGTTCACAGAGCCTTCGGCTATAGCCTGGCCTTTGCGAACTCTATCGCCTTCGTGAACAGAAAGATGCTTTCCGTGCGGAACTACAAGCTCTTCTTCGGTTTCGGCGCTTTTAATAATCACAACCTGTCCGGTGCCTTTTTCTGCGCCAAATTCCACAATGCCGTCCATAGAGGCAAGCACCGCAGAATTCTTTGGCTCTCTTGCTTCAAACAATTCGGCAACTCTGGGCAAACCACCCGTGATGTCTTTTGTTTTGCCAACAGCACGGGGTAATTTGGCTATGGTTTGGCCTTCTTCTATAACTTCGTCTTTGCGAACAGTTAAAATAGCGCCATCGGGCAAAAAGAAATGCCCCACTCGCTCATTGTTCTGCATAACGTTTATAGATGCGCGTTTACGGCCTCTCTTATCGTTGATTATAGTCCAGGTTTCTATGCCGGATGTTTCATCAACCTCAGATATGTAAGTTGTTTTTTCAATAAAGTCCAAAAGCTGGATTTTACCGGAAACAGTGCTTATCATTGGGCTGTTATAGGGATCCCACTCAAAAAGCAAATCGCCTTTTTTAACCGAGTCGCCGTTTTTAACCTTAAGCGTTGCGCCATAAGGAATTTGCCATCTGCCACGATTTATGCCGTTTATATCTAACAGCACAAGCTCTGCCATGCGGCTTATTTGCAAAGTGGCTCCGGTTTTCTTGTTTTCTATTTCATCGCTGTTTTCGAGCAAAACTTTGCCGTCAATGGTAGCCTTTTTATTGTTGTCCACAATTATGCGAGTGGATGCACCACCTATGTGGAATGTACGTAGCGTGAGCTGCGTACCAGGCTCGCCAATAGACTGCGCTGCCAACACGCCAACCGCTTCGCCTAAATCTACAAGGCGGCCGCTTGCAAGCATTCGGCCATAGCATTTTGCGCAAACTCCAAGAGGAGAATTGCAGGTTAGCACTGAGCGCACGGCAACTTCTTCTATGCCGGCTTCGAGAATTCTCGGAATGTCTCGCTCCTCTATCATGGAACCTTTCGGAACAATAAGAGTGTCGGATATAGGGTGCTTAATGTTGTTTAGAGCAAAACGCCCTAAAATGCGTTCACCAAGACCTTGTATAATGTTGTCGCCGTCTTTTGCAGCAGAACGAACAATTCCTTTTGCAACCAGTTTAATTGGTGCGCTCACTCCGGAAATAACAATTTCACGCAGTTTGGAATCGCAAATCATAGAGCCTTTTGCAAGCAAAACATTGCCTTCTGCGCTATGAATTTCTTCTTCTGCGGTTGTGCCAAGCATTTTTTTGCGAAGCTGTTCATAGTTAATGGCTTCAATTAAACGAATGTCCACAAACATCATTTTATGCAGATTTTCCCTGTTCAGAACATCGCCTTTTTTCGCAATGACTTCTTGGGAAATCGGATGAATAATGTCTTTAGCAGCCACATAGCCATTCAAACGCTTTGCAAAATCGCTAAGACCTTCGGACTTGTCTTTTTTGCTTTCGTAATAACCAACAGATACACGTTCCGAAACAATTTTTATTTCGCAACAATCTTCTTCGGTTATAACCAGGTTTTGAGCAACGTCAACCAAACGGCGGGTTAAGTAACCTGCGTCTGCTGTTTTTAGAGCCGTATCGGACAAACCTTTACGTGAACCGTGAGTAGAAATGAAGTATTCAAGAGAATTCAAGCCTTCACGGAAACAACTGGTAATTGGATTTTCTATAACCTCGTGCTCGCCTATTTTACGAGTAGGTTTTTGCATCAAGCCACGCATTCCGGAAAGCTGCTTAATCTGTTCTCTCGAACCACGAGCACCGGAATCGGCCATCATAAACACTGGGTTAAAGCCGTCTCTGTCTTTAGAGAGCAATTCCCACTGCTCAATTGCGACTTTGTTCGTGGTAGTTGACCACAAATCAATAATCTGGTTGTAACGCTCGCCATCGGTAACTGCGCCTTGTTCGTAAAGCTCTCTTATGTCGTTTGCTTTTTTGATTGCTTCGTCGAGCATGGCTTGCTTTTCCGGAGGTATAACCATTTCGGCTATAGCCACGGAAGAACCTGCTTTAGATGCCCATTTATAACCCAAACTCTTTAAAGAATCGAGGTAATCTACCGTTACGCTGTTGCCGCTTCTGCGGTAAAGATCGTCAACGGATTTAGCTATGACTTTTTTGGAGAACGTATCGTTTGCGTAGCCTAAAATATTCGGAATAGCCTGGTTTAAAATAACACGGCCAACGGAAGTCTCTATGCGGCTGTCTTGCAACAGGGTTAAAAACTCACGTGCTTGGCCGGCTTTAGCCACAACTTCTTCGCCGGATTCATTTACGCATCTTGTGTCGTATTCCAAAAATCCTCTATACAATTTGCGGCCTTTGCGCAAGCGAATAGATACGTTTGCGTTCAAATCCACAACACCGTTTTCGTAAGCCTGGATAACTTCCTGGTCGCTTCCGAATTTCATTCCGGAGCCTTTCACATTCGGGCGTGGCTTTGAAAGATAGTAAAGGCCAAGCACAATATCTTGAGACGGAACGGCTATAGGTTGCCCTGAAGCCGGGTGCAAAATATTGTTGGAAGAGAGCATAAGAACTCTACATTCAAGCTGTGCTTCAAAAGAGAGCGGCAAATGCACCGCCATTTGGTCACCGTCAAAATCTGCGTTAAATGCTGCGCAAACAAGCGGGTGCAAACGGATTGCAGAACCTTCAATCAATTTCGGATAAAACGCCTGTATGCCCAAGCGATGCAATGTAGGCGCACGGTTGAGCATAACCGGATGATCTTTAATAATGGGTTCTATAATATCCCAAACTTTCGGATCTTCGCTGTCAATGATTTTTTTAGCGTGGCGAACTGTGTTTGCCAAATATTCTTCGCCCATGATTTTGCGAACTATAAACGGCTTGTAAAGCTCAAGAGCCATGCGTTTTGGCAATCCACATTCATGCATTTTCAGTTCGGGGCCAACAACTATAACCGAACGGCCTGAGTAATCTACACGTTTTCCGAGCAAGTTTGTGCGGAAACGCCCCTGTTTGCCTTTCAAAAGTTCGGAAAGAGATTTCATCTTCTCTTTCTTCTTTGCTTTAGGATCGCTATCAAAAAGATTATCTACGGCTTCTTGAAGCATTCTTTTTTCGTTGCGCAAAATAATATCGGGAGCACGAGCATCTATTAGCTTTTTTAAGCGGTTGTTGCGGTTAATGACTCTGCGATAAAATTCGTTCAAATCGGAAGTTGCAAAACGGCCACCGTCCAATTGCACAAGAGGGCGCAAATCGGGAGGGATAACCGGAAGAACGTCTAAAATCATCCACTCCGGTTTGTTGGGTGAATTTTTGAAAGCTTCCACAAATTTCAAACGCTTTAGAGAATCGGCTTTTATGCTTTTAGAGCCGCTTTCAACGGCGTGTTTGGAAAGTTCAACAGAGAGTTCTTCCAATTTCAAATTGGTTTCCGTTAAAACTTTTCTAACAGCTATTGCGCCCATATCAGCAACAAAATTTATGCCTTCTCTTTTGGCATCGTTATAATCTTCTTCGGTTATAATCTGATTCTTTTTGAATTTCGAATTGCCCTGATCTATAACTATGTATTGCTCATAGTAAATAACTCTTTCCAAATCTTTTGCAGAAACGCCGAGCAAATTTCCAATTACGCAAGGCTGGTTTTTGAAAAACCATATATGCGCTATAGGAATGGCAAGTTCAATGTGTCCCATGCGCTCACGGCGAACTTTTGAGTTTATAATCTCAACTCCGCAACGGTCGCATATAACGCCTTTAAAGCGCTGTCTTTTGTATTTTCCGCAATTGCATTCCCAGTTTTTATAGGGGCCAAAAATCTTTTCGCAGAACAACCCGTCTTTTTCCGGCTTAAAAGACCTGTAGTTCATAGTTTCGGGTTTTGTAACTTCGCCGTAAGACCAGTCACGGATTGTATCCGGATTGGCTAGCTGAATTGAAATTTCAGCTACGCTTTTAGTTGAGTCGTTGAATTCTTCAAGCATTCTCTGCCTCCGAAACTTTAATATCCAAACCTAGTGAACGGAACTCACGCACCAAAACCCGGAAGCTTTCCGGAGTGCCTGGCGCAGGCGGATTCTCGCCCTTTACAATTGCTTCATAAATTCTATTTCTGCCTATTATATCATCCGATTTAACAGTCAATAATTCCTGCAGTGTATAAGCTGCGCCGTAAGCTTCCAGTGCCCAAACTTCCATTTCTCCGAACCTCTGCCCGCCGAAATGGGATTTTCCGCCAAGCGGCTGCTGGGTAACGAGTGCATAAGGGCCTGTGGAACGAGCGTGTATTTTGTCTTCAACCAAATGGTTGAGCTTTAGCATATACATAGTGCCTATGGTTACGTCGTTTAAGAAAGGTTCACCTGTGCGGCCATCGTAAAGCGTTGCTTTTCCGGTTATAGCACTGCTTGGAACCTCTCGCCCACGCTTTTCCTTAAATTCGCGTTTTTCGTCTTCTTTCCAGGAACTTTCCGCAACCTTGACAATGGGATTTTCAATGTAGGCTTTTTTCAGTTCGCTTTCAATGCTGCTAAAAGACACGCCGTTGAACACGGGAGTTTCCACGTGGAAACCGAGCGTTGTTGCCGCCCAACCCAAATGCACCTCCAAAACCTGCCCCACGTTCATACGGGAAGGCACACCAAGCGGGTTCAAAAGTATTTGAATAGGCTTGCCGTCTTCGGTGAAAGGCATGTCTTCAACAGAAACTATTTTAGACACAACGCCTTTGTTTCCGTGGCGACCTGCCATTTTATCGCCTATTGAGAGGCGGCGTTTTTTGGCTATGTAAACTTTCACAACCTTGAACACACCGGGTTTTAGTTCATCGCCCTTGTTCACTTTGTCAATTTCTTTTTCTTTCTGAGCATTCAAATCGTTTATGCGGCGATTGGTTATGTTCAGCAGAGAACTTACTTCTTCCTGAATATTAGATTCGGTGCAGAACACGGAATCTGCGGCAAACAGTGAGAAATCTAGTTTCTCCAAGAGTTCCGCAGTCCATTTTTTGCCAGCGGTAACAACAATTTCATTTGTGATATTGTTGCGAATGGTTCCGCTTGCCTTGTCTAAAAGCAAACGAGAAAGCTCCGGTTTGCGAGCTTCTTCTATTAAACGAACTCTTTCTGCGAATTCCGTTGCAATGTTGCGAATTTTTTCCGCAGTCTCTTCACGGAGTTTCTGTTCTTCGTCTTTTGTTGTGGCACGGCTGTCTTTGCGATGGAACTGGTGCGTGTCTATCACAATGCCTTTTACGCCGCTTGGAACACGCAGAGAAGAATCGCTCACGTCTCCGGATTTTGAACCGAAAATAGCACGGAGCAGTTTTTCTTCCGGGGTTAGCTCGGATTCGCCTTTCGGCGTTACTTTTCCAACAAGAATGTCGCCGGGGCGAACTTCCATTCCAACACGAACAATGCCGTCTTCGCCCAAATGCTGGCGATCTTTTTCACCCACATTCGGAACGTCACGGGTTATTTCTTCTTTGCCGCGCTTGGTTTCTCTAACCTCAATTTCGTATTCTTCAATATGTATGGAAGTAAAGGCATCTTTAATTGCCAATTCTTCGGAAATTATTATAGCATCTTCGTAGTTGTAACCTTGCCAGGGCAAGAACGCAACTCTTATATTTTTGCCGAGCGCAAGCTCGCCTTTGTCTGTTGAAGCGCCGTCTGCCAAAACATCGCCTGCTTTTATTCTGTCGCCAACTTTGCAAATTGGCTTCTGGTTTATGCAGGAATCCTGGTTTGAGCGTTCAAATTTGCGAAGCTCGTAAACATCGTGCGGGTGCATTCCGAGAGTTTCGTAGTCGTTTCCTTCCTTGTCACGCAGAATTTCAATTTTGGTTGCGTCAACAAATGTTACAACGCCGCCATTCTTTGCTTTTACAAGAGTGCCGGAATCGAATGCTACTTTTCTTTCAAGGCCTGTTCCTACAACCGGAGCTTCGGAGCGCAAAAGCGGCACGGCCTGGCGTTGCATGTTTGAACCCATAAGCGCACGGTTTGCATCATCGTGTTCAAGGAACGGAATTAAACCGGCCGCAACAGACACAATTTGCATTGGCGAAACATCCATTAAGTCAACTCTCAGGATTTTTTCATCGCCTTCTTTTTCTGCTTCTTCTACGGAAACTTCTTTTATATTCGGCAAACTTGGGAACTCGCCTTCTGCTCTCACAAGCACGAACTCATTTACAAATCTCTTTGTTTGCGGGTCTAAAATTGTGCTTGCCGGCGCAATGTTGCATTTGTCTTCTTCGTAAGCGGTTAAATAGACAATCCAGTCGGAAACAATTTGGTTTATTATATTGCTGTTTTGCTTGTAATCTGCGTTTTTAGTTCCGACTTCAACGCCATTTTTAATGACTATTGTTTTGCCGTTTGCATTAAACTCAAAGGTTTTATTGCAGAACAAATCGAAGAATTCAAGCTGTTTGCCAGACAGTTTTTTGCGAGCAACGCTTATTTCGCTTTCGCTTAAATCTGCTTTTGTCAAAAGCTGCTGGTCGCCATCGCCGAAAAACGCCTTCATTATTCCGGCGTGCCATTTGGCTTCGGGGAATTCGTATTCTTTGCCGTCGCTGCCTTTGAATTTTATTAAACCTACAATTCTGTAAGGAGTTTCTATAAAACCAAAATGATTCACGATTGAGAACGTGGCAAGAGAGTTTATTAAACCGATGTTTGCGCCTTCGGGCGTTTCAATTGGGCACAAGCGGCCATAGTGAGAATGGTGAACGTCACGCACTTCGAGGCCGGCACGGTCTCTTGACAAACCGCCGGGGCCAAGAGCAGAAATTCTGCGCTTGTTTGTTAGCTCGGAGAGCGGGTTTATTTGATCCATAAACTGCGACAACTGGCCGGAGCCAAAGAAAGTCGCAACCATGCTGTTCACGGTTCTTGAGTTTATGAGTTCTGTAGGTGTTAAAATGCCTTCTCTGTCACGGGAAGAGAAATTTTCTCTAACGGAACGGAGCATACGGCTTACGCCTATTGAAATTTGGTTTGCGACAAGTTCGCCTACAGAGCGAATGCGGCGGTTGCCCAAGTGATCAATATCGTCTAGAGAGTAACCTTCTTCGCCGTTGTAAAGACCAACCATATAGCGAATAACGCTTTTGAAATCTTCTGTGGTTAGAGTCATTGTGTCGCCGGTAGGCGCTTTGTCTTTTTGCTCTGCTCTATATACCTTGGAATTCAAGCGGTAGCGGCCAAGTTCGCCTATTTCGTAGCGGCGAAGCTCAAAGAAAAGACCATTGAAATGTGCCTTTGCAACAGCGGTATCTACTTTGTCCGGCTGCAATCTGGTTATTTGATAAATGCATTGCATTGCATTTTCGGCACTTTCGTTTTTGTCGTTTGCAAGGGTGTTGCGTATGAGGTTGTTTTCTTCAACATTGTCTTTAATGATAACCACCTTCTTTATGCCTGCATCCATAATTTTTTGGCAGGTTTCTTCGTCGAGGGTGGCGTTTGCGCTTGCGACAATTTCGCCGTCTGCGTTAATGACATTTTTGAAAAGAACCTTGTTTGCAAGAGCGGCCATGCTTTCTTCGCCGGCGTTTATTTCCGTTTCTTCGCCTTCGTGGAAAAGAGCCAGAATTTGCTCATTGGTTTCGTAGCCCACTGCACGCAAAAGCATAGTTGCAGGCAACTTCTTTTTGCGGTCTATGAGCATGTATAAAATATCGTTTTCGGTGTTGAATTCCAGCCAGGAACCCCTGTTGGGGATAATGCGGCTTTGGAAAACCGTTTTGCCGTTAGGCAACTGCTCGGAATCAAAGCTAACACCCGGAGAGCGATGGAGCTGGCTTATAACAACACGCTCCGCACCGTTTATTATGAATGTCCCATTCTCGGTCATAATGGGCAAGTCGCAGAAAAACACGTCGTTTGTAACCTGGTCAACCAGCTTTTTTTCTTCACCTTCTTCCTTGAAAGTTTGAAGTTCAAGGCGAACAGTGAGAGGCCGTGAATAAGTAACGCCGCGATCCCTGCATTCTTTTAGGGAATATCTTGGCACCGCCAACGAGTAGTGGCTGTAGCACAGAACCGATAGTCCTTTCGCGTCGGAAACGGGAAAGGCATCTCGAAACACACGCTCAAGACCTTCGTTACGCCTGGATTTCTCCGGAATATCTGCTTGCAGAAAACGTTCGTAAGAAATTTTCTGCACTTCAAGAAGATCCGGCAATTCTAAACGGAACTCATTTGATGAGTAAGACTTCCGTTCTATCATAGATAACCTCGCCCTAAAAGAATTTGAAAAGATTTTGATTCAATTGAAATTTGACAATACAAACAGATACCTGCGCTTTTGCGCAAGCTCAGAAAACGATTTGCTGGAGAGGCACGCATTATTTCAGCGTGACCTTTGCTCCGGCGGCTTCCAATTCTTTCTGCAGCTTTTCAGCTTCTGCTTTAGGCGCCGCCTCTTTTACAGTGGCGTTGCCTTTATCAACCAAATCTTTGGCTTCTTTGAGGCCAAGACCGGAAACAGCAGCGCGTAAAACTTTGATAACTTCAAGTTTCTTTGCTCCGCCGTCAACCAAAATTACATCAAATTCAGTCTTTTCTTCGGCTGCCGGTGCGGCGGCTCCGCCTGCGGCAGGTGCAGCCATAACAACTGCGCCACCAGCGGCGGCTTCAAGACCGTGAGTCTCTTTGAGGTAATCGGCCAATGCTTTGGCTTCTAAAAGTGTGAGGGCAACAATTTGGTCGCCTAGTGTTTTGACATCTGTAGCCATGGGATATTCTCCGGTTTAAGTGTTTTTACGTTGTTTCCAGTTTTTCTTCTAAAGCCTTTATTTGCCCTGCAATTTTTGAACCGGGGCCTTTGATAAGAGCTATCAAATTTGCGCCCGGTGAAAGCATGAGGGAAATAACTTGGCCTAGAATTTCGTTCTTGCCGGGCATTTTCGCCAGATTTTCCAGTTCTGCCCCTTTCAGGGAAGAACCATCTAATGAAATGCCTTTTGGTTTTAATACTTCAGGATTGGCCTTGTGAAATTCTACAACTTCACGGGCCGGAAGCATTGGATCTTCGGCAGAGCCGAGCATAAAAGACGTTGCGCCTTTTAAATAAGAGTCCAAGCCTGAAATTTTTGCTTTTTTTAGAGCCTCTCTTATGAGCCTGTTTTTTGCGGCTTTGTATTCAATGCCTTTTTTGCGCAAGTTCATGCGCAGAGCATTGTCTTGAGAGACTTTTATTCTTTCAAAGTCAAGCAGATAAACTGCAGCAGCCGAAGAAAAGTCCTTAGCGAGGGAATCTACAAGCTCTTGCTTTTTCTGTTTTTGAAGCGATATTTTTCCGGATTTTTCCATATATGCCCTGCCTTACCTCGTTAATGCCATATCCAAGCGAACCGATGGTGTCATGGTTGCCGCCAGTGTGAGGCTTTTTATGTAAATACCTTTTGAAGTTTGCGGTTTATTCTTTTTAACGGAATCTATAACCGAAAGAATATTGTCGCGAAGCTGTTCCACGCCAAACGAAAGTTTGCCAACGGGAGCGTGCACGTTTGCGCCTTTATCGACACGGTATTGAATTTTACCGGCCTTAAGCTCTTTTATAACCTGCACAATATTCGGAGAAACTGTGCCGGCTTTTGGGCTTGGCATTAAACCACGTGGGCCAAGAACCTTAGCAACCTTGCCGAGAACAGCCATCATATCGGGGGTGGCAACCACCGCATCGAACTCAAGCCAGCCTTCGGAAATTTTTTGAACAAGTTCTGTGCCACCGGCGAAATCTGCGCCGCTATCCATGGCGGTTTGAATCATATTGTCTTTGCAGAAAGCCAAAACACGGATTTTGCGGCCTGTGCCGTGAGGCAGAGTAACAGAGCCACGAACCATTTGGTCAGAATGCTTTGGGTCAACGCCCAAGTTAAAATGCAGTTCAACTGTTTGGTCGAACTTGAACTGTGCTTTTTTCAAAATGCCTAAGGCATCGTCTACGCCATAAGAAGCCTTGATGTCGTAAGATGCTATAAGCGCACGATATTTTTTTCCTCTCTTAGCCATTATCCTACCTCAACGCCCATAGAGCGTGCTGTGCCTCGAACCATTGCTTCTGCGGATTCCAAACTTACTGTGTTTAAATCCGGCATTTTGGTTTTAGCAATTTCCGTTACCTGAGCCGCAGTGATTTTGCCTACTTTTTTGCGGTTAGGCTCACCGGAAGCTGTTTCAATTTTCGCCGCTGCCTTTATTAGGGAAGGCACAGGCGGAGTTTTTGTGATAAAGGTAAAGCTGTTATCGGCATATACCGTGATTATCACAGGAACTATTTGGCCTGCCATAGCCTGAGTGCGAGCGTTATACTGCTTGCAGAACTCCGCAATGTTTACCTTTTTTGAGCCTAAAGCAGGCCCTATTGGGGGAGCTGGGTTGGCAGCGCCAGCCTTGATTTGCAACTTTATGTAACCGGTAATCTTTTTTGCCACTTTAATTTCTCCACTTCAAAGTTTATAAAACTTCCACCTCTGAAAAATTGAGTTCAACAGGAATGGAACGTCCGAATATTGTAACCATAGCTTTTAATTTGCCGCGATCTTTCATGATTTCTTCTACTGTTCCGGTGTAATCGTTGAACGGACCTTCCTTTACACGAATGGAATCACCTTCTTTAATTGGAATTTCCGCCTGCAGCAAGTTGCCTACCTCACCGCTTTCACGTGGCAGCAAGCTTGCCATTTCGGAATCCGGAATAGCTCTTATTTTATTGTCTAAAGTTACAAATTTTGTTACGCCCTGAACGTTTCTCACCAAGTGCCTAGTGCGGTCGTTTAAGTTCATTTGAATGAATACGTAAGAGGGCATTAAATTTTTGCGTTCTACCTTGGTTACTCTTTTGCCGCTTTTGCGCACGGTTATGCGTTCTTCGTTCACGTGAGGAATCTCTATTTTTCCAAACTGCTCTTGCAAGCCTTCTCGCTCAATCATAGCTTCCAGCAGGTGCTTAACCTTAAGCTCCTGCCCGGAGAAAGTCATTACCGAATACCAAGATAATTCCATAAACTATTCCAAAAAAGTGCCTACAAGCTTAGACAAACCAAAATCTATAATTGCTATATAAAAACCCATAATAACACTAAAAACTATAACTACCATAGTGGAGCCTTTCAACTCTTCCCAAGTTGGCCAAGTAACTTTCTTCAACTCAGCTATAACATCACGAATATATCTTTGAAAACTTTGCATATAAAAACTCCTTCACAGGCTAAGAGGGACTCGAACCCCCAACCAGCGGTTTTGGAGACCGCTACTCTACCAATTGAGCCATTAGCCTAGTATTTAACCTACTTTGTCTCCTTGTGAACGGTGTGCTTTCTGCAAAAACGACAATATTTTTTATACTCAACACGAGAAGAATGTTTCTTCTTGTTCTTGTCGCAGTCGTAATTGCGTTGTTTGCAATCGGGACATTCCAGCGTTATGAGTTCTCTGATTTTGGAGGCCATAATTATTCCTGCTAACTACCTTATTTAATAACTTCGGTTACGGCACCAGCACCCACTGTTCTGCCACCTTCACGGATGGCGAAACGCAAGTCCTTGTCCATGGCCACTGCGGAAATGAGGGACACCTCTATGCCTACGTTGTCGCC
>Ga0209755_10000983_pt1 | contig 47823 bp, 38 predicted proteins | sample TergutCo191P1_FD_187301 | JGI IMG/M metagenome (GOLD analysis project Ga0209755, IMG submission 187301) | Cornitermes sp. P1 segment gut microbial communities from Petit-Saut dam, French Guiana - Co191P1 (SPAdes) (version 2) | ecosystem: Host-associated > Arthropoda: Insects > Digestive system...
AAATATTTTTGCATTTTGAAAAATTTAATGCAATCCACAACATTCTCTATCAAATCATAAAGTCCGCAATTTGTTGCGTAGCAACATTTGCGGACTCCTTTTTTTAGCTGTGACTGTCAAACTCAGGTGGTCTGCTCGGTTAAAGAGGTTTACAATCCGCTCATCACTTGTTTTTGGGAGCGTAGAAGTTCCCCCGCAGTGGTCGCAGACACCGTATGTTGCATCCATCTCCGCACGGACATCACCGCCGCACATTTTGCATTTGAATATGAACAATGTGAATGCCCTCCTTAAGACAAAGCTACAGGATTATCAAAATTAAAAATCTGCTTTATGATAAATTAGCCTTTTTATTGTATACAATTTAGTCATAATTTGCAAGTGATTTTGATTAAAATTATCTTGTCTCTCGATTTGCTCTGGTTGACTTTTTGTTGTCATTGTGGTACAAATTTATTCACGGATTGCCATGTTGCAAAAAAACATCCTGTTGAATAACCCGTACGCATCGTACGCATCGTACGCAATCCATAAATCATTTATCATGCAAAATATCCCCATCGCTGACTATTACAAATTCAAAGTAGAGGGAAGTCTATGAAAATCAACGAAGAAGCACGTGAGGAATTTAGATATGTTCTTGAGGAGTATATACTGCGATTGCTTCCTGTGAAAGGGAGTCTAGTTTTCAAAGAACCAAGTTCCAGTGTAAAAAGTGAAAAACATATTAAGTACTATAAGAGTAACAATAGGATTCATTTTTACCCCTCGCTTACAAACTCACCATTTTATTTCAGGATTTCATCAGAAACAGCGCCAAATACATCTGCAGTGCCAAATACATCTGCTGCTGAAGATATATTGCGTGAAATTCTGCGTGCGAGCCAGTATTCTTACAACTCGTGCGGAGTTTATGAATCAAACTACTATGAAGTCAAAATAAATGGAATGCCTGTGTATAAGAAACAAAGGTTTGATCTTGCTTTTGAAGTCGGTCTTAGCCATTGGCTTGGCGGAACATCAGTCTATCGTCTATTGGAAAAAATGCATAAGTGGTCTCAGAAAACGTACGAGGGCAAAAAAATGCCATTTAGCTTTATTATTGATGCCAAAGACAAAACAAAAGGAAACAGTGATTATATACAGTTTCTTGATAGCCCACACAGTGCTGTTTTTACCGATGGTATGACTTCAGGAATAGCTTTGGACAATTCGGGACTTATTGTTAAATACTTCTCTGCATCAGAGGATCAATTGCAGCATAATGACAATCATCTGACACTGGCTCCTTACAGGTTTATAGACTTTGCAAACATGTGCTATACAGACAGCAATGGCTCTGTTTGGATCGGAGTTATTGCACAATCGAATGGTGATATCTTGGTTTTTAAGAGGAGACAGATTGTCTTCGCAAAGAGAAGCGGAACATGGTTTTATGTTGATTTTTTTAGAGTTTTTTCTGCTATCTCTATGTTTCTGAGCAATCCAGATACAGAAGAAAATAAAAAACTCGCAAAGTTAATCTACTTATCTATTTTGGATGTATCATTTTCTAGAGTCGGTGGTTGCATCGCCATTATTGATGATGAACATCTAAGGACTGTGCAGGACAACTTCATAGTGAACGATGATTTAGACCGCCATGACGAAAGAGACAACAAAAAGAAAATACTAACCCGTTTAATAACTGCCTGCGGTGATAACACTAATCGTTCTTTTTTTAATATCTCTCAAAACTTGCGACAAGATTTGCTCAGCCTCGATGGTGCCACACTTATTGACAGGACTGGAAAGATTCTCGGAGTCGGTGCAATAGTGAGGATTGATGGCGGAAGTGATGAAGGGGGCGGCTAGCAGCAACAAAGCAATTAGCGAAATTTGGTCTTGCTATAAAAATATCCACAGATGGGCAAGTTCGCGGTTTCGTAGCATCTAAAAATCCTTCCGATGATGCTCAGGAGGTATTTTCTCTTTTCTGTAGCTATGAAGAATAAGTGCATGATTCTTATGGTTGACTACCAACTGCATAGATATCATCAGAATATATACTTCAAATTGGAATGGGTATAGGATTTTCATTGTTGACGCAGCAAATTTTATGCACATTGCATTAAATTTAGAATGTTTTGGTGTAAATTTTTGGAGAAATTTTTATTAAAAGTATTGACGTAATCTATGATTCGTGTTAGAATGGCATATATTTTGGTAGGGATTGAATCTCGTGCCGTGTCGTTCTTAGTTAGGATCAAACTCTCAGGACGACTTATGCCTAACAGGAATCGGTGTTGAACGCTAGGTTCCTGTTTTGCGTGAATTACGACTTCATAATTTAGACAAAGAATCGCCTGATACACTGCAAATGTCGTTTTTCCAGAGCAGCGTTACCGAAAAAGCTGTTCGAGTACGCAGTTGCTATATTTAATATCCTCCGCCAAGCTCAGGTCAACAAAATGCTTGGGGGGTTTTCAGTGGGTTCAAATTATCCTCTGCCATGCACCCATATCTGTTGATTAAAATCTGTCTGTTTTCGGGAGTTTTACTCAAACCTCATACATTACCAGCCTCATATTTCTACTTCGTGCAATTTTTTCATGCTTCGCTCCTGTATTGCATTGCACATAAGTAGCACTGCATTACGCCTTAACTTTTCAACCACCTTGATGTCGTCCTTAGTGTCATAGTACCGTTCACTAAGGTCAATTCTCTCAGCAGTGAGTTTCTTCTTTTCAGCTTCCCACTTTCTGACAGGAATATTAGTCCTGCCGTTCATGACTTTTTTGAAATAGTCAGCAGCACTTTTGTAAGCTCCGATTTCTATTTTATGCTTTGCATAGTAATCATCACGCTTTTTACCTTTAAGGTTATTGAATTTCAACGCAACAGATTTATGAGATTTCAAAATGTCCCACTGCGCTATATGGTTCTCCAGTGTATCTAAGCCTACCATCATTTGGGAGTTCCATTCGCTGTTGCGTGGTATACAAATGATGTTCAGCTTTGCGCTGACGGACGATAAGAAGCCCCTGCGCTGTTGTAAGCATTGTCAGAAAGTTTTTATAGTTGTGAGTCCAAACGCTGTTTTTTGCTCCAGCCGTTGCAAAAATCAGTGTAATGTTTAAAAGGGCAGGGAAGAGCAAGAAAGGTAGCAACCAAGGGTGATTATATGTTTTAATCCGCACTTAAATGCTTTTTTATGGCAGAGTGCAAGATACAGTAGTATTTGCTACGATTTTGTGCTATTCTAATGACTGAATTGATGTCTTAAAATAGCTGGTTTGGAGATGCCAGAAAATGGCAATATTAGGAGAGCCACCGCCATTTTGTAACAAGTTATAAGTTTAAAGGATTGAAAATATGATGCTTGAATCACAATTTATAGAATTTATAAGTCAATCAAGCTTAAGTGTTTGTTTAAATTCGATTAAAAAGAGAATAAACAAAGGCAAATTGCGCAAGAAAATCCAAAGATTTACTAAAATGGAATTTACAGATAAGTTTTTCTATTTAGATTTATCGTCCGAAATTGATTTTGGTGGATTATCTGACTATCTTAATAATTCACTGCTGCATGAACTTGAGAACTATATAACTGCTCCAAACGAAAATAACAAGAAATCAATTATCTCGAAAGCTTGCAATTCAGCAAAAGCCGATAGTCCGAACAAGCAGGCCATCGTCGTGTCTTTTATAGAAAGTGTCACCACCATTATAAAGCAGGACTTCATCAGTAATGTTGATAAAAGTTTCAGGATTTTTGCGAACAATTTAAAGAACAATTTGTTCGATGAAATTAAAAGTGAGATTTTAGAAAACACCGATAGAATCATGGGAGGAATTTCTACCCTCAATGCTAACGATGATATAATTATTTCCAATCAAGCTGTTGAAATTAGCCAGCTAAATAAATTATGTGATGATGTTGGTTTTATTAAATCAGAAATTGAGCAACAGAGTGTTGAAAGAAATGCTGCTACTAATGTAAGTATATCTAATCCTCTTAATTTGTTACGCGATTTTGGAGTGTCTGTCAGCAGCGAAGATTCCGTTAATTCAACAATAAAGTATTCCTCAAATAGCGAGATTATTAACATTAGGTTTTGCGTTAAAAGAAAAGGAAGAATAGCTGAGTTTGCTTCTACCGATGAATATTTGGCTAATTTGAGTTATACGATGATTGAAGATACTGTTGATGTTATAAGTAGTGTTATAATTCAAAACGGAAAGAAAACAGAACACAATTATGACGATAATTACATGGGTGCTGTTTGCTATTTGCCGTGGTTATCTTTTACCGAAATGGAAATTCATTCCTCTGGATTAAACAGATTTACCGATTTGCAATGTATTTCAAGCAAACTCACAATAGTGCCGAAACAAATTCAGATAACATACAATATTGAAAACGGTAGCCGTGAAATGATGTGGCAAGGTATAAAATATAAGTTACATCGTTCTATTGAAAATAATAATCGTTGTTGTTACTATGAAAATGAAGCAGGATACAGCAGAATTAAAATTAACATTATGTTTGCTTTTGAGACTATATCCCAAGAAGAAGAAAGAATAGTCGTGAATCCGCGCCCAGATATTACGCTTTCAATTGCTCCACTAGATAATTATAATGCTCGGTCACTGTTGGAGTATTATCAAGCCCTTAAAAAACTAAAATCATCCGATATGCTAAAATTTGTTGATATTGAGACGACGGAGGTAGATTTTTCGTGCACGATTGATGCAAGTGATTTTGACGAGCACGAGATAATATCAACCATTGATATATATAATAAAATCATTGATATTGAAGATTATTTCAAGATTGAATTTAAGTTGGAATTTCCCATTAACGCTGACTTGTGTAATCATATAAATATGATTCACGGTCTAATAAAAAACAAAAAATTCATCACAAATCATTCCAGAATATCACTTATAACCCATTTAGAGCCACATAATATGAATATTGGCAGTTCTTATGGATGGGTAGCACAAGCAATCATTAACAAACAACTTTTCGATAAAGAACTGCCGCTAGAAAATGTTGTTATGGTCTGCCCAAATACAAAATATATAAATCAAGACGGTGATTCTGCAGTTTTAGAAATAATTGATAAAACAATTTATTTTTGGGATACAAATGATAAGATTTATAGCAACCTAAATATAGGATTCAACAAGGTGCTGGAAACTGTAGGTTATGATTGTAATACTATAAATAATAATGAGCAGCAATGCCCATAACCGAACACTGCTGCCCTTGAGATATTCAGTTATCACCGCCCGACTGCAACCGCCTGAACTTACCGCGGACAGGACGGTTGCATATGTTGTAGTAGGCATTAAAAATACTCCGACTAACGGAGCATTAGAAAACACCCTTTACATCATATACCTTTGTGTATGTGGTTAGTTCACATATACAGGGCGGGAAGAGTGACCGCTCTTCTCGCCTGCCGCCGAAAAATCGGCGAAGCATTTTCGCTTCTGGGCGGTATCATACAGTATTTTGCGTGGAATTGCAAGAATTTTTTCACGATATACAAGTTATTTTGATAGTTTTGATAGTTTTGTCAGTTTACTAAACGATATGAGAAAAAGTAAAGTTTCCAAAGTATCAAGCGGGAAAGATGTTGAAACATCACTGTAGACAAAACAAAATTATTAGTCTAACTCTTAATTTTATGCTCTCTTCTGAAAAAACATTAACGGAAACGTGTGCTTTTAACAACTCTCCAAATTCATCGACATTTCCATAAACTCTGTTTTCGTCTTTGACGAACATCTAGCTATCACATTTAACTACAAAAACGACACCAAGACCGTGTTGCTGCAAGAGATTGAAGCGACAGGTCTTGGTTCGGATAATATGTCCTTGGTACCGGTGGTCGGACTGCATTTTAGTGTTTTCTGCTGTCCTATGGCTGTTTAGCAACCTGTCATTACTCTTTGATTTGCAATGATTTCGTTTGCTTTCCATCTATATGCCTTTTTCGTCTGTAAACACTATGTTTAACTAAAACGTGTAAGTATCGTGTATGGATTTAAGCAATTCTGTCGAGAATTTCTACAGCTTTTTCTTCCTCGCGCGGATATAGATGTGAATATGTATTCCATGTCATTTCGACTTTGGAGTGCCCCAGCCTACGAGCAATTTCTTGAATGTTGATTCCCTCATTGGCGAGGAGCGATACATGAGCGTGACGAAAGTCATGAATCCGTATTTTGTTTAGCCCTGATAGTTTTGCATAGCGCATATTTCTGTTTTGTATTGTTGTATCTCTCAAGCAACGTTCACCGCCGCAAACTCGGTAATCTTCCGAAAAATGCTCCAATTGTTCTTGTCGCTCCCGATGCTCGTTAAGAATACGAATCAGTGGCTTCGGCATTTGCAGTGTTCGTATGGAGGATTTGCTTTTTGGTGGCGTTTCCCTGTCATCTCCGCTGAGTTTTTGGGTTAAACTTCGTTTTACCGATAAATACGCACCATCAATATCAGTCCATTTAAGAGCATGAATTTCTCCTTTTCGCAAACCTGTGAAAAATGCAATATTGAAGAAAACATAGTAGTCCCATTCTGATAAACTATTATCTTTCGCCTGCCGCTCCTCCGCACACTGCTTTGCAATTCCGATATACTCTCTAAATTGCTCTGCCGTGTAAATGCTCATTTCTGTTTTTTTATCCAAAGCATCTTTAAAATTCCCGATTTTTAATAGTGGGTTATTGCCTATATATTCCATTGAAACGGCAAAATTTAAGAGTGCTCTGAATATTCCATATGCGTGCTGCCGTGTCTTTAGCGATAAATTCTTATCCTCAACAGATGATTTCCATTTTTGGAGCAGTTGCGCATTAAGCTTGTCGAGCCGAACGCTTCCCATTGTGGGTTGAACATATAATTCAAACTCTTGTTTGTTTTTGTAAAGAGAAGTTTCCCGAATTTCGTATTTCTTAGCCACGGTATATTTTTCATAAAGTTGCTGTACTGTCATCTTCTTTACTGAATTTTCACCGTTTAACTTCACATCACAGAGTAACTTTCGCTCCAGCTCTTTCGCACTTTCAAATCCATATGCTGTACGCGTTAATTGCTTTGCCTTTCCATCATCGGATATATAATTTATACGCACATTGTATTTCTGCAAGCCGTCTTTTTTGCCTTTTGCTTTGTATATTGGCATTGTCAAACTCCTTTCAATCGACGGCTTGACTTGCATAATTATTATACCAAAAATCGTTCAATTATGCAAGTCAAAACCTCAACAAATTACTGCAAATTCAAGTCTTTCAGCTTTTTTCTGCGTTTTTCTAAATCAGCAACATCAAGACCCCAGACTGCGAAAGCGACAGATGTATTTACTTTGTTCAGGCCGTAGGAAAGTATATCCCGTTTTGACATTTCTTCTTTTGCAGATTTCTTCAGTTTCGCATATGTAGCGGACGAGAGCCGTCCGAAAAGTGTTGTTATTTCTTTGTTTCCTATCTCGGAATGTGTGTAATATATTCTGAGTGCATTATCAATGCTCGTTATTTGCGGTGTATTCATCGTGGAACACCCCCTTGTCGTTTTTTATCGGTGGATGTCAAGACTTTTTCGAGCTGTTTTTCTTGCTCCGGCACAGATGTTTCAGGTGGTTGATGTAAAATTTCATCAATGACCGCCATCAGCCGTTTTGGTGCTCGTTTCATTGCAAGCATAAATTTATCAATCCATTTCAATTGTCCGGATATGCTCGGACGCTTTTTCTTTTCCTCGGCAAGCTCTGCAACTGCTTTATCACGCTCACGTTTCAAGTCGGTAATCTGCTTTCCCGAAACTACACCTTTTTTCGCCCAGTGTTTGAGTGTGCCTATTTCATCAGCGGAAACGTTGTAGCCACCAAGAAGTGCAGGTTTTCCTATGTTTTCAATATCTGAAAATGCTACAGCGGTTTTCTTTTTCAGTGCGATTTGCTTGTTGAGTTTTTCAATATGATTTTCCTTTTGCTTAGTTTTCTCATCGAGCGTAGATACAGCTTGCTTTTTCAGCTCAGTTTTTTCGGTCAACGCTTCTAACCGCTCCGACTCTTTTTTTGCTTTAAACTCCAAAACGGTCAAGTGCTCTGCGGTACTGCCACGCTCCCCACGCTCAATATCGGTGTAGCCTGCTTCTTTCATATGCTCATGGAATATATCTTGCAAGAGCGAATAGCTGTTGACCCAGCGACCGTTTTCATCTTTAAAGCGAGACCATCTTTTGGAGTGGCTAACCTGATTTATTGTCTCTTTGAGTTTTCCTGCGAGATTTAGGTCTTTGTTGTTTTTCCTGAAGTAGACTTTCTTTTCTACTACAGGTATATATACAACATGAAGATGATAGTGGAATACGTCATGTCCATATTGCTCGGAGAGCGCCTTGTTTCGCTCATCTGCATGAAGCACAGCAGACAATATGTATTCCTCGCCTCCTGCTTCTTTGACCGCCAAGCTGTATGCCTCGGCATAGAACTTTTTAGCGAACTCGTAACCGCCATTTTGCTCGAAATATTCGCTGTTTACATCGAAAACGAACTCATCGAATACTTTTGCATCGGATTTCAGTCCCCGCAGGCTTATGGTGCCGTCATCAACCATACGGTTGAACTCTTGCTCGTATGAGCCATCACATTTTTTGTAATGCACGTTGTATTCAGCCCGCTCACGGATAATGTCTGCATTGCTGTAGCTCACATTTTCACGCTCGTTATGTCTTTCACGGATACTAAACCCACCTTTAGAGTATGCTTGATTGCGCACAACGCTCCTGTTCGTTTTCAATATTGCTTCCCCCTTTCTCTTAAGTTTTTAGCGGTAAGAGCATAATATCAGAGATACTCTGCCCGTCCTGTATTTCCCAAAATCGGGTTTTTTCACAAAAAATTACCATTTTCCCGAATTTGAAAATGGTATAGTGAGGTATATGGGTTTTTGAAAGGGCGTGGTGAAATTGAAACTTGAGCTTACTTTGCAGGAAAAACTCCGTGACTTGCGTGATGAGCGGAAACTTATTTTATCGGAACTGTCGGTCGCTACAGGTATTCCGCTGTCAACTCTGCAACGCAGTGAGGGGCAAGATGAAGTCCGTATTGGTTATCAGGATATAGCTACGCTTGCGAAATTTTATGATGTTTCGACTGACTATCTTTTTGGATTGACTGATAATCGGCAACACAGGAATGTCAATATAGATGAACTTCGGCTCTCTGATTCGGCGATTGAATCTTTGAAAAGTGATAATTTTAATCATAGATTATTGAGCGAGATTATTTCTCATGAGGATTTTTCAAGACTGATGAGTGCAATTGAGATTTATGTTGACCGAAAAATCGTCCCGCAGATGAATACAATGAATGCCATGTATAAACTTGCTGAGAACTCCATAAGGGATAAATTTGATGTCGCTGATAATGATGAGATAATATCTTTGCTCGGCGAAGCTATTGTTGATGAGGATGAGTATTTGCGCTACAGGGTTACGGAGCGATTTAGCGAGTTTTTGAAAAATCTCTATGATATTCACAGGAAAGATGTAGAGCCGCTGGGTGAAGCTGATATTGTTCGTGAGATGAAAGATACTTTGCAAAGTTATCCAATTTGTAAAAGTGATGAGGACAAAACAAAATGGAAAATGTGCTCACTTGCGAAACAGCTAGGCTTGAATATTTCCGAATTGACCGACGAAGAAAAAGCGGTTTTGATGAAAGCTTTGAGCAATTCTAAGCTGTATAAGCAGAGCAGACGGAGCAGGAAACGTCGTCGGTGAGGTGGCGGGGGCGGAGCGCAGTCATATTACTTTCGTGAAAGTATATGACCCACTCTGACAGTTTCCTCCGACTTCGTCGTCGGCAAACTGTCGGTGGGCTCTTGCAGAGGGCGCCTCTCGCCTACCTTGCGGTGGCGAGTGCAGGTGTGCTCTTGAAATCAAATCAGGCGCTCCAACAATTCAATGCTCTAAAATAATTACGCTTTATTGTATTCTGCTAAATTCATTTCAAGTTTTGAGAGGTATTCCCAAAAGAAATCATTCAATAAAAATTCCCTTAAATAAACAAGATGATTGTCAATTATTGTTTGAAGTGCAGCTTCTATTATTACATTTGTGCTCAAGCATATCATTATCAGCCAGTCTACAAGCTGTGCAGCCGTTATCTTTTTTGTGCGACAATGTTTACACATAAGCAAAATCAGTGCTGCTTTTATCTCTTTATTTTTCATAGCACTTGCTTTTCCTGCATTACCAGCATTAACCTCTGTTGCTTTTATTCGTACAGGCAACTCATCGTCAAATGATATTTGGTAGTATCGACCTCTTTCGACAGAGCCTGCTGTTCCCACAAATTGATCACTATAACCTTTGCTCATTATGCGGTGGCCTCCTTCTTCGCTTCATGGTATGTTTCTTTTTCGCTGGGAAATTGGATTATATTTATTCCTGATTCAGAGTATTCTTTCCAGATTTCATCAGGAGCTTTCCCGTAAATTATTATTGTATGTGGAGAAAGAGTCGCCATCATGACTGGTAACCCTTCCAAGAACAATTTTTTGTTCTCCGCTGACTTCATTTGCCCGTGAGTACCAATAGCCACAACACTATTCTTTTCAACTCCTCGAAAACAAAATCCATAGCTCCGCCTATTCGCCCATCTCACATTTGGTATTACAGGAACCCCTTTCGTTGAGAGCCAGTGAGAGAGTGCATGATTTCTGTATTTATTTTGATATTGTATTGGGATAGGGTAGTCAGCATAGTAGCTTAAGTCCGGCGATATAATGCCTGCAAACTTTTTTAGTCTTGGTAGGTATTTTTTGGGATTATTCCAAAGGCAAATAAAGTCCTTATCCCGTTCAAAGAAATGAATCCATTTATGGAACTCATTTGAACCATTTCTTTGAGAGAATCGCACTAACTCCTGTGGTAGCTCTAGCGCTGTTCTAATGAATGGAATATCTTCCTTGTCAAATTCAGCGTTTTTCACCAACCACGACTTTTCTAAATCGTTTTTTTTATTAAACATTTTTATTTTATCTCCTCACATAATTTCTGTAACTGCGTACTTTGATATAATAACAAAACCCGGAGCAATAACACTTCACCTCCAATAAAAATTTTTTGGTGGCAAGGTCTTGCAACCGAGCGAAATATGTGATAGCATATGTGGCGACGTGGCACAATGCAACTGTTATCTCACGGTTGCCCTTGCCATAGGGCTTTGGTGGTCGGTAGCCATCAAAGCCCTTATTTTATTTTGCAAGGATAACGCACAATAATTTTATCATCGTTTTTTCAGACTGTCAACGTTTTTTGTTTTGTTTTGTCGTAATTTTCACCCTCTACACCCTCTATTATCACACTAATTTATCACTCCGCACAGCGATTACAAGCAACTCATTTCTGTCGTCATATTCTGCCAAAAATTTTTTTGACGGCGAAAATGGTTCTCCCACAATAGTCTCCAAGTACCTCACGAAGTCTTTGCACCCTATTCTAACCCAACCATTTTTTATTTTTCGAGAAAAATCATAAGGCTTAACATTTGGTTCGCCTCGGTAAGGCTTAACTCCGATAACACATTGACCTTCATCGAAACCCACCAACACTTTTTGAGGATATCCAAGTTTTTCAATCGACACGCTATTAAAAGCAATAGCGATAGTTGAAATAGTTACATATGGCGCACCACCACTAATGGCATTCCAATTAAAATTATAGTCCATAATATCAACTCCTTTATAAGATTCATTGGTAACAACAATATTATACGCAAAAAAAAATCCGTGTCAAGAAAAGTTAACAAAAAAAACAACCGCAATAAAATTACAGTTGTTTTTCACAGGTTAATTGCAGCAAAATAGTTTGCCGAAAAACATGAAAACTAACTCATAGCTAAGTATCATAAAAGTTAAATACTCGTCTAATCTCCCTTGCGATTCGTACCACAACAGGCACACACACAGTATTGCCAAGTTGCTTGTAAATTTCATTCTGTGGGACATTAGGAAAGTTAAAACCTTTTGGAAACCCTTGTAACGCCAAACAATCTTCGGGAGTTAGCTTCCTTATTCCAAATGAATCTCGAATAAGCGGTACACGATCATGATACGTTCCCATATTTGCCTTTAGCGTAGGACAGATGTGCCACGCCATCATTGCCACTCCGCTGTCGTCAATTCTATAAATAGCATTATTATCAATCATACGAGAGTTAAGGCTGTCATAGTATGGATTATCTTTTTTGTAATAATATTTCTCATCAACCGGTGCAGAGCGGTCAATTATATCGTTTACGCTTCGCTCAAGGGGCATTTTCTCCGGAAACGAAAATTGTTCTGCCATTTTTTCACTTGCAAATGCAACAATAAATAGGCGGTCACGATACTGTGGTGTATTAGCATGTGTATCCGGTCCCGGAACAGAATATTTTATAAAGTAGCCTCTATCAATCAGCGTTTTACAAATCGTCGCAAAGGTATTGCCGTTGTCGTGCTTTATTAGGTTTTTAACATTCTCTAACAGCACAACTCCCGGTTTTTTAAAATCAATCACTCGCAAAATCTCAAAGTACATCGTCCCACGCGGGTCGGCAAAACCTTTTTGTTTTCCCATGATTGAAAAAGGTTGACACGGAAATCCCGCAGTGAGAACGTCAAAGTCGGGAATTGAATCTAACTCAATTTTCCTGATATCACCCTCAACCAAATAATCCTGCCCGAAAACATGCCTATATGTTTTACACGCAAACTTGTCTTGCTCATTCGCCCATACAATACTTGCTCCGGCATATTTAAAGCCGAGACAGATACCACCTATACCTGCAAACATGCTGCCAACGCGCATTGAAATCCCTCCTGCCGTTGTTGTGGAGTTGTCTTGTACGGCAACACCTTACAGTATTATATCACTAAGAAAACAGCTTGTCATTACACATTTGAATTCACATTTTCACACTGATTTTCACACTTTTACGGCACTTTACGCTCTCTAACGTTTGCTTATCATCATTTCGGCTCTCCTAGCGTGTATTTTTTCAACAATTTCAAAAATTACAGCATCAAAATCTTTTATAATATTTTTTCCCCAATAACGAAGAACCACATATCCGGCTGACTCAAGATATGCGGTGACTTCCTTATCACGTTCCATATTGCGCTCTATTTTCGGAATCCAAAATTCTCTGTTGCTCTTGAAATCGGCTTTACGATTTTCCCAATCGTATCCATGCCAGAATTCGGAGTCGCAGAAAACAGCGATTTTTTCTTTAGTGAAAACTATATCAGGTTTTCCATAAACTTTTGAATAATTTTTTCTGTACCTATATCCCTTTTGGTAAAGGGCTTTACGGAGTAACACCTCAATTTTTGAATCTTTGTTTTTCACTGCCTGCATATTTCGCCGGCGTTGTTCGGGTGTGTGTTTGTCCATAAACTACTATTTAATGTTCTTAAACCTAATTTGTACGTTTAAGTCCAAGTACATTGCTCCATTTTCTTTATATAAATACCCATAATCAAACTTGCTTGCACTTGGTCTGTCAAATTGTGTATTTCGCATCAGATATTCTTCAAAAAAATTCCTGTTGTAAATGTGATAGCACAAAACATCACCATCACGCTTGACGATAATATATCCACCTGTTGCCGCTTCTAATCCGTCCCATGTTTTGCCCGGTGTCATGCCCAACGCCGATGCACAAATAAGCCTCTTTATCTTATATCGATATATCTTAGATGCTCGATAATCCAGAGGATTAAGTTCTTCAACCAACCTAATTAGTTCTTCACAATCGTAAATTCCCTTATCAATATTGGAATAGTGCCGGAGTACCATTTCTCCGAAAAGTTCCGGTAATAAACTGTCTATTAAAATTAAGTTGTCAGTGAATGTTTCATCTTTTACACAGTGGTACTCAATTTTACTGCACAAAGAAAACAAACGCACCATCCGAGCTATCATATATTCACGCAAAACAGTCTTATCTATTGCATTTATCTCTTCCATCTGTTCATCATTTATGCCATGGACTTTATATTTTATGCGAGTATTCTTTCCTGAGTTAAGAAGTGTCGGCGGAGAACCCACATCCGATTTTACTGAGAACCCAACTTCAGGACTAAACCCTGTATTAATATCGTGGATTTGCATTAGCATATCTACTTTGTCGTTATATGGGGCTTTTATCTTTTTAATATGTATTTTCCCTATAAACTCCTCCAATTCGTCTATAGGAAATGAGCCACTTTTGCCTTTAGTCTTACTTCCCTCAAAAATTTTTGTAAATAAAAACTCCGCTTGTGCTTTCAACTCAGAAATTGATATTGTATTTATCAACTCATTATCTTTATATATGCGTATACTTTCACCTGTATGATAATCGTATATTTCCCCCTTAGTTTCCTCTCTAATAATCTTAATTATTGGCAGAAAAATATCGTCTAATTTGTTTACATTTTCATCTGCTGCGTAGATTCGTCCATCTTTAAGGAGTTTGATAAATGCGTAAAGCTCAGACCATTCACCTTTGTTTCCGGTTATTTGCATAATCTCATCTTCCCCTTCACTACCCATTAATTTATCTGCACGACTGAGAGTATCCTTAATTTGTTTTGCTATCTCCTCAATAACCGGCACAGTAACTGAGTTCCCCAGTTGCTTATACAAATGAACATCTGCTAATGGAAGTTTGTATTCATCATCATACCCCTGCAATCTTGCCCATTCACGTGGGGTCATTTTCCTTATTCCTTTATTATTTATCTTTCCCTTTATATGTGTAACAGGTGTCAAATCAGTTTGCCGTTTGTCAATCAAAAGATTGCGTTCACGTCCCATTCCGCCACAAACAATAGCACCCGCAACTCCACTCCATTCCCTGATTTCATAACCAAATCCGTTCCCTTTTGATTCGTGCCGTGCTTTATGCTTTACTAAAGTTTCAACATATGTTTCACTCAAGTAATATTTAGCCGATACCGCTTTATCTTCAATAATATCTTCAAGTCGCTTGTTTGAATCTTTTGGATTTGGAAACTCAAAATCAGAGCTGTCAATATCGTTTCTAAAAGCCACAATGTAAATTCGCTCGCGATTTTGCGGAACTCCAAAATCGCGACTGTTTAACACTTTTTCGTGCACTGTGTAGCCGATTTCTTCCAGTGCACCCTTGATTATTTCATAAGTGCGTCCTTTGTCATGTATTGCAAGACCTTTTACATTTTCACAAAGTATCACTTTTGGTTTATGATACGCACAAATGCGAACTACATCAAAAAATAGTGTACCTCGTGAAGAGCCTTTATAATCATCTTCAAAGCCTTTCCTTTGCCCTGCAAGGCTGAACGCTTGGCATGGAAAACCTGCCAAACAAATGTCAAACGTTGGTATATCGGTCTCAGCAATCTTAGTAATATCGCCTTTAATCTCAAAGTCATCATCAAAATTCGATTTATATGTTTTTTGAGCATTATCGTCTATCTCGCTGACAAAAACGGTCTGAACCTCATCGCCAAAAGCTTTTTCAAATCCAAGTCGTATGCCACCGATACCGGCGAATAAATCTATTGATTTTAATTTTCCCATCACAACAACGCCCTCAATGAATTTGTGTTTAATCTACGAGAGTTTTACGCTAATATCATACAGTTTTGGGAAGAGAAAGTCAATACAATTGCCCAATATACTGTATAATCTTTTATTTATGTTTAATTCAGTACACCGGATTTCGTATAACATATTTGGTAACGCAATAGTAACTAAGCCAATCGCCACGCTGTGTCGATTGACCTGTTTCCATTGTGTTCAAGGTGAGGTGTCAAGGGTCTGCGATAAACGACTGATATGCGCCGCAGGCGTTGCTAAAAGAAAAATCTTGCGAGCGCATATCAGCCGCCCTTGACACGGCAAGATTTTACCAACGCTCAAAAAAGAAACAGCCCACCTTATCGTGAACTGTCTCCCTGCAAGTCAAGCCTTATGCTCATTTTCTAATAAATCGTGCAAAAAACGTGTATATCGCTTTTTGCTACACCGAAACCCATTGGTATTGCTAGGTTTCAAAAAAAATTGGTACCGGTGGTCGGACTCGAACCGACACGGGGTTGCCCCCAATGGATTTTGAATCCATCACGTCTACCATTCCATCACACCGGCATATCTAGTTGAATTTTTAGGCCGAAAACCCTTCATTGAGGAAACAACAAAACATCTGAGTCGCTCAACAAGTGTATAAACCTGCAATTATCAGGATTATCCCATACCCCCGGCTATTTCGCCCATTGACTTGTAACTGGCAACTTTGTTTAGTATAATATATCGGTTAACATATTTCAACTGCAATTTTCACTAAGGAGCCATAGTTTGAAAGGAATGGTCATTATTATGAGCATTGTTACAATTATTGGTGCGGGAGTTATGGGGTCTGCAATGAGCTTTCCTCTATCGGACAATGGGCATACTGTTCGGCTTGTCGGAACCATGTTGGACAGAGAGATAATAAATCATGTAATTGATACCCTTTATCACCCGAACCTAAAACGGAGTCTTCCGAACGGTATTGAGTGTCATCAGCTCGAAACCCTTGAAAATGCAGTGACCGGAGCTGACCTCGTTATTTGCGGAGTCAGCAGCTTTGGTGTTGAATGGTTTTCCGAGAACATTATACCGAGGCTTCCGCCAAGTGTTCCGATACTGTCCGTGACAAAGGGTATGTTTAATCTACCTGACGGCACTTTAATGTCATACCCAAAGTTTTATGCCGGTAAGTACCCGGATAGGAGCTTTAATGCCATCGGCGGTCCTTGCACCAGCTATGAGCTTGCTGACCGTGACTTCACGCACATTTGCTTTTGCGGGCAAAATCTCACAAAACTTGAAGAAATGAAAAAAATACTCGAGACACCCTATTACAACATCAGCCTAACCACCGACATTGAAGGGCTCGAATGCGCAGTTGCCTTAAAAAATGCCTATGCACTGGCTGTCACACTTGCCGTTGGTCTTTCAAAGCGCAGTGGAGATACTATTCACTATAACTCTCAAGCTGCGCTGTTTGGGCAGAGTGTAAAGGAAATGCGCAAGTTACTTTCCCTATTTGGCTATGCGGATGAAAACATTATCTATGGAGCCGGCGACTTGTATGTTACTGTGTTTGGCGGCAGAACGCGCATGATTGGCACGCTTTTAGGGCTTGGACACAGCTTCGATGAGGCGATGCGGGAGCTGGAAGGCGTGACACTTGAATCTATTGTGATTTCCACACGTGTCGGCGAGGCTGTACAAACTTTAATCAACGCGGGTAAGGCTGACTCCGCAGATTTTCCTTTACTGCTTCATGTTTATGATATTATCACTAACGGAGCGACAGTCGATATACCATGGAAAGCATTTTAGAGGCTGTGTGCCTCTCCGGCTTCAAAAAAGTAAATTACACGCTCTTTTACTCTCTTTTTTGTTATTCGCTCCAAAGCTTCTGCATAAGTGTTTAGCTGTGGGGCATAGTCGCTTGCTTTTTTCTCAATAGTGTTTTTTGTCACCTTATCGGTCTTAAAATCTACCAGCACCAGCTCGCCGTCTTCTTCAAAGAAGCAGTCTATAACACCTTGAAGCAGGACTTTATCGCAGGAACATTTTTCGACTTCTTTTGCACCGCATTTACATCCTTTGCTATAGAGTTTTGCTCTGTGTTTTCCTCCCTTTTCAGCCTCGTGTATAAGCCCTTCGGCGGGAATCAAAATCGAAAAAGTGAACTCTCTATTGACCTTTTCGGCGGCTGCCAGTCGCTTGCCTAGATCAGAACTAAAGAAACTAACAATACGCCCTGAATCAATTTCGTGGGTATCACTTTCCTCAATAACACCACTTTCGGCCAGAGATTGCAAGGCTTTATCTGCATCATGGTCACTTGAGCATATTTTGTAGTCTATGTGCTGCATTACATGGTGCAATAACGTCCCCAGCTCGGCAGCATTCCTTTTCCCTCTTTTTTCTATGAATGTTGGGACTACAAAAGTTGCTCTTTCTTTTAGTTGAATTTTTGCCCAAGGCGCAGCTTCGGCATCTTTGTCTGCTAATTTTTTTATTCCGGTCACAGTCACTTTTGAGGGTATGCTTATTGATGATTCATACGGATAAGTAAACTCGAAACTCTTTGACTCCAAACCAATTTTTTCTTTATTCTCACTCTCAGCATTTTGTACCACTCTAACAGGTTTCTGCTCTGCTATATCTTCCGGCGTTATGAAGTTTATTTGCGCTTTATCGCTGTCAATGTCTTTTAAGCCTGCTACTATCCAGTCAGAAAGGCTGCTCATACGCGAAAGTTCCTGAGGTGACGGCATACCTATGATAGTTTGCTGTATTTTGTCAACTTTACTCTCTGCATCAGTGTATGTCGCAGTTACTATTAGTTTTTCGCACGCTCTTGTCATTGCTACATAAAGCACTCTAAGTTCCTCCGAGAGCATCTCTGCCTTCAATTTACTTGCTATCGCTGCTTTTTGCAGTGTTGTATACTTAATTCTTTTTTGTCTATTTATCAGCATGGAGCCAACTCCAAGCTCTTTATGAAAGATTATTGGCTTTTGCGAGTCAAGATTATTGTGTCTTTTTGACGTGTTTGTGAGAAATACAACCGGAAATTCCAGTCCCTTTGACTTGTGGATGGTCATGATAGATACCGCATCTCGATTTACGGAGGTCGCTGCACCAAGCGATTTCACTGCAAACTGTCCCGAATCCCTTGCTTTTAGCTTACGAATATACGACAAGAAGCCAAATAGTCCTTTATAGCCACTTTTCTCAAGTGTCACTGCTAATTCCGTAAGTTTTGTAAGGTTTTCCTTGCGCATCTCCGCCGAACTCATAGCCGAAATAGCAGCAAATAGCTCTGTCTTATTATAAATATACCACAGAAGCCTGTCTGCCGTCATATCCGCAGCAAGTGTTCTGTATGTCTCTATATCTTCGATGAAGCTCCTGCATTTACTCGATAATTCACCAGTCCCTGTATCATGTTCTGCTGCACAAATTACAGCATCATAGTATGAATTTGCGTTTTTATCTGTTTTTATTATTGCGAGTTCATCTGATGAGAAATTATATATAGGACCACTCAATGTTGCAGCAAGTTCAATGTCTAAAGTTGGGTTATCTATTACCGAAAGAAGTGATAATACCCCTAAAATTTCTCTTGATGCAAAGAAATCTTCGCCGGTTGAGATGTCAGTTGGTATGCCTGCGCTGCTAAGAGCTGCTGCATATCTGCTCGCTACACCTTTTTGCGAGCGTGAGAGTATTACTATATCACTGTAACGTAGTGCCCTCATAGTACCATCTTTTTCGGGCACACTGTACCCTGTCTCAAACAGCTCTACTATGCGGTTGACAATATGTTTTGCCTCTAAATCCACGGCTTTTATATCTTCTGTGGTGCTTTCATCCGCTGTTTCTTCTTCCCTGCTTTTTGTGGAAATGAAGTCAAATTCTACCGGAATTGTGTGTTTTTCCCTCTGTGTTTGCATGATTAGGGGATCTATTAGGATATCTGAGACTCTGCCCTCTAAGGACGAGACTGATTCTGCATTTTTCTTTTTGCCTTGTTTTCCGTGAATTCCTTTCTTTTCTACTGAATCGCTTATTGGGTCTCTCCCAGGAACAAGCCTTTCATGCTGCGAATACTGCATTTCTCCCAGTTTTGGGGACATTATTCTTGTGAATATGTGATTTACTGTATCTAAAATGCCGCTGTGCGACCTGAAATTTTTAGATAAATGGATTTTTACGCCTACATTTTTACTTTCATTAGAGTCAAAAACGACTGATTTTGCAGAACTTTTAGCTTTGTTTTCTGTTTTCCTTGAGGTCTCCTTTTCTTCTATTTCTTCTATTTCTGCTTCCTTAAAGCCGGCATACTTAGAGAGAAAGATTCCCGGGTCGGCAAGTCTGAATCTGTAAATTGATTGTTTTACATCACCCACCATAAATATGTTTGACTCTTCTTTTGATATAGCCTTGAAAATCATTTCCTGCACTTCATTTACATCTTGGTACTCATCGACCATAATTTCTGTAAATCTCTTTGCCAAACTCTTCGCGATTTGCGTTTTTTCTCCTGAATTCTTGTCAATGAGTAATGACAGTGTCAGATGTTCCATGTCTGAAAAGTCGGCTACACCCCTTTTTCTTTTTTCCAGAGCATAGGCTTCTGCGAATTTTTCTATGAGATTCATCAGGGCTATAAGCGCAGGTGCAATTTGCTTTAAATCTTCCATATGTTCGTGTGAACTGTTTTCAAGTATCTTTGTGCCTTTGCGTAATTCATCCCTGCACCAAGTACGAATCGCTTTGAGGTCATTGTAACCTGATAGGCTGCCTGTCCTTGGAAATTCTATGTTTCTGTTTTCACACGCCTCATCCCAGCTCAGGTTCAGGCTACCCTCCAGTTTCTTGACATCGGAGTAGCTGGTTTCTATGCTTGCGCCATATTTTGCCTTGAATTCAGAATTCAAGCTCACCTCTTCTCTTAACGCGTTCAACTGATTTGCACAATATGACACCAATTCTTTTAGCTCATTTGTTATGTATTTTCCGCAATCTGTCTCTGTGAGTTTTAGTGTCCCTACTTCGGACAGATTCTTTTTTTGTGCTTCCATCCACTGCTGTGGATTTGGCAGACTTTGGAGCTTTCTATCGATATCCAGCACAATTTCTTCGAGGTTTTTGTCGTCTCTGCCCTCTATAACCATGCTCAGTAAATCTGAAAATCCTTCTATTTTTTCTTCATATGCAAAATCCAAGACATCGCTGATGACTTCTCTTTTAATTATTTCACTTTCGTTTTCGTCAATCACTCGAAAATCGGGGGGCAGACCTGCAAGGTGTGCATTTTCACGCAATATTTCCCCGCAAAACGTATGAATTGTGTCTATCGATGCAGTATTACATAACATTACCTGTCGGCGGTAGTGGGTTTTCTTTTTATTTTGCCTCTGCCTATCGTATAACCCATCATTTATTCTCTCTTTGAGCTCGTGCGCTGCAGCTCTCGTATAGGTAATTATCAGAAACTCGTCAATATTACTCCCCTCGTCAATACGATTTAGCAAACGCTCAACCAGCACCCTGGTCTTACCCGATCCTGCTGCGGCAGAAACGAGGAGTGAGGTACCACGATGAGTAATAGCTGCCCGTTGCTCAGGCGTGAATTGAGTTTTAGCACCGCCAAAGTTCAAAATAGTTTCCATACCTCCTCCGCGGAAAGTTTCGGAGCGTATCTGCGGGAGTCGCCTCCTGCTTCGTCAAACCCGCATACCGATTGATAATCGCAGTAATTGCAGGCATTATCCGACTCATTCTTGTAATAAGGCTTGCAATCGACCACTCCGCTTATAATTTCATCTTGTGCGTTTTGCATCATCTTGTCAACATACCTAAATAGCCTATTCATCTGAGCTTCGCTGATGAAGTTTCTGCCAAAATCTCCGGAGCTATCCTTCTTTCTTGACTTTTCTACGGGCAAATATCTCTTTTCTTCACCCGATTCCATTGCCTCCACTATCTCGGAGTCGTCGAGCACCAGCCCACTTCGGCGCATTTTGGAGCTGCGAAGCTTGTCTATCTCTTCTTGCGGAGTGTTTCTGGATGTGCTTATTATAACATCTCGAGCAGGAACGTATAGCATCCCACTTGGGCGTATCTCGCTTCTTCTATAAAACTCTGCACCATACTTTTGCAGTACAGAAAGATATACAAGCATCTGCATATCCCTGCCGCGCAGCACTTCCGAGAGTTCAAACGTATACGCTTGCTTTCGCGTTTTGTAGTCAATGACACGCAAATAGAGCTTTCCGTCTTGCTCGTAACCATCTACCCTATCTATATAGCCCCTCTGCAATTTAGTAAGTTTTGAAATATCCATTTCGAGATTAAGTGGTCTGAATTTAGACGTTCTTAACTCATTTAACATATCGTCAACTATATAGTCAACATCTGCCTCAAATCGTCTGAAAAGATACTCAAATCTAGGCGTTTTCCCTTCAAAATCGTGAAGGACTTCACTTACAAACTTATCGCAATACTTTCTCGTGAGTTCTTTCCAGCACTTTTCATCTGTTTCCTGATATTCGCTGTTTTCCTTTATTTCCTTAAACACTCCGTCAAGGACAAAGTGTATGAAATTGCCTGCCGATGCCGCATCAAATTCTACAGGAGTCCTCGGCATGAGACATAATCCATTTTGCAAGAAATGCTTGTACGGACAGGAGTAATACCTGTCTGCTCTCGTAGCTGACAGTGCTATATTATCGCCATATATCGCCTTGGCAATACTTTCCGAGAGTTTTTCTCTACTCGGAGTAGTGCTTTGTTGCGCATCTCTCATCAACAGCTCTCTGTATGGTATTTCCGCAGCGCTCATATATACTTCTTCCGACAGGGTTTCCTCTTGCAAATTGTACATTTTACAGATATTTGTAATAATAAACGAGCGATGCCTTCCTTCGTTTGTCGGGTATATCAGATAGAGCTTTTCCGAGGGCAATGTCAGAGTTGAGTAGAGCATGTTCATCTCTCTCTCGTAGCGTTCTTCCAGCCCTGCCGGTATCTCAGGCAGGACTCGCCTCAGCTCCAGACGTTCATTTTCTGACAATGCGCCGCTGGTTTTCGTCAAAAGTGGCAGCTTATCGTCTGTTGCGCCGATTAGTATTAGAGCTTTCAGGTCACGGCGGCGGCTCATTGCCATGCTTCCGAGCGAAACCGCATCAAGCGATATAGGGATAACTCCTACATCCTGCTGCGATAATACAAGTGTGAGAAGTTTTTTAAACTCACTTTCATTCACCTCTTTATCGCCGACTATCAAATACATTTGATCGAGTGCACTCATTATTATGTCCAAAAGTTGGGTATATTCGTCGGCAAGGCGTTTCTCTCCACGTTCATTAAGTAAATTTGCCTTTTCTATAAGCCTCTCGGGAAGTGATATTTCTATGAGAAAGTTGTAGAGGGCTTTCAGCTTCATGGTCACTTGGGATTCGCCTTTTATGCCTCTTCTGAGATTTTCAAGTGGAATAAGTATTTTTTTTCGCAAAACGTCAATTCGCTCTAGAAGCCCATCATCGCCTTTTTCTGCTCTGCCATATCCCGAGGGAGGCATTTTCCACTCTTTTTGCCAGTAATATCCTCGAATTTGCCATTTTATGACGTAGTTTTCAAGTAAGGAAACTTCGTCATGGGAGATGTCTGTCAGATCCGTTTTTAATAACTTGAAAACGGAGCCATACTCATAACCTGCCGTGACTATTTCTAGTGCTGCAACGATTAGAGCAATTGGTGGCTTGGAAAGAATGTCTGTTTTAATTCCTGAAAAGTAAGGAATTTCGTACTTTTCAAATACATTTTCACAGATTGAGCTATATTCTTCCCAATCTCTTGCCATAACCGCAATGTCTCGCCATCTGTAACCTTCTTCAACAAGTTTCCGAACTGTGGCAGCCGCATATGAACACTCTTCGTATCGGGTACGTGCCGTGTAGATGGTTATAGGAGCAAATTGCCCGTTGTCTGCGGCTACTGTGGGGATATCTACAGTTTTGGGCCGATGTACGGTCGAATTTTTGTATTCGGCGAGGTTTTCGGTAAATAAATGCTTTTCCAAGTGTTTTAGCTCCGGTGCGCGATGGGACAAGTTTTCTTCAATCTCGTAAATTTCAACTTTTTTTGCCAGCCTTTTCAGCTCTGAAGCTGTTTTTGCGGGGAGCTTGAATGCTTCACCGTCATCACTTGGGTCTAATGTCAGGCACACTGTTATGTTTGCATTTTTTTTGAGCATAGCTCCTATTACGCTTAGTTCCTGTGCCGTGAAGTCGTTGAATCCGTCAAAATATATGGCTCCCTTGCCGACTGTGGTGCTTTCTTCTATATTGCCGGCAAGTATTTCAAGCCGCTCTAGGGCATCTCCTCCGTGCGCTTTTTGCATGGAGTTGTAAGCATCAAATATAAGTGCAAAGTCGTGTATTTTTTCGGCAAGAGGGTTTCCCACTGTGGTTGCCGCTTTTTCCAGCATTTTAGCTGTCAGTTTTCTCGTTTTAAGCTCTGTTACGGTTTCGAGCAATCTCTCGAGTATCTCTGTCCGCATTTTTTTTATTCCGAATACTTTAAGCGTTGATGCCACAGCTTCAAGTGCCCTGTGCATCAGAAGTATTTGTCCTCCACTGTCGAGTGTTTCGACTTCTCTTTTTCCCATCTCTGTGAGCACTCGTCTGCTGAGTCCCGTGAAACTTAGAACTTCCGCACACAGCGAAAGAGCATCGCCGCACACCATGCATAGCTGCCGCTCTGCCTCATGCGAATATTGCTCCGGCACCAATAGAATCATTCCAGTTTCGCCTGATTCCATCTTGCGTTTAATTTCATTCATTATATAGTTTGTCTTACCTGTCCCGGCACGCCCAATAATGATGTTAAGCATAGTTTGTTTCCTGTTGTACATATTTCATGTTAAAAAGAATACCATAGTGTACACAAATTATCTATAGCTTTATTTGCCTGTTTGTGTTATCGTAGAAGTCCTGTTTCGTTTTGATATAATAATTATTGAGAGGATGTTCATCATGAATAACAACAACTCTATCGACACTTCGGCTTTGTTTAAGTTGTCCTATGGGCTTTTTGTTTTGACTACGCGTGACGGTGATAAAGACAATGGCTGTATTATCAACACTGCTATGCAGATTACTTCCTCGCCGCTTCGGATTTCGATTGCTGTAAGTCGTGCAAATTTTTCTTGCGAGCTTATTGAAAAAACAGGGATTTTCAATGTCTGTGTCTTGTCACAAAGTGCGGCTATGAGCACTTTTGAGAGATTCGGTTTCCGAAGTGGAAAAACCACCGATAAGTTTGATGGCACAGGGTATGAAAATCGAACTGCTAACGGTCTCCGATATGTTCCCGAACAAGTAAATTGCGTAATTTCCGGTAAAGTTTTTAAAAGCCACGACTATGGCTCTCATATGCTTTTCATTGCCGATGTTACTGAGTGTTTCGTCGTATCTGACGAGCCCAGTGTTACATATCAGTATTATTTTGACCACATTAAGCCGAAAACCGCAGGTGGAGCACCCGCCGTAGGTACAGGTGCTTCAGACGATTCGGGCGCGGGCGGTAGCGGCACAAAGCGGTTTGTTTGCAGAATTTGCGGGTATGTCTATGACGGCAACAGTTTACCTGACGATTTTGTTTGCCCGCTTTGTAAGCATGGTAAAGAAGATTTTGAGGAACTGGTATAATATAAGCGATATACTAGTTTGAAAGGAATGGTCAGGTAAATGCAAAAAGTTCCGGAATATAGCGGTGTACTTCGCAGTCATATGATTGAAATTCCCGAACCAATCTACAAATGCGGTGGTATTCGGATTTTCGGCAGACTTATCAGGTCTTTGGTTTTTTCCACGGATATTGCCATCATCAGAAATATCAACGCCGATGCTGTTATTGCTGTGTACCCTTTCACCCCGCAGCCCATTATTTCTCACGCCCTCATTATGGCTTCGGACATTCCTGTGCTTTGCGGTGTCGGCGGCGGTACAACGACGGGCAGACGTGTAGTGCAACTTGCCACCGATGCAGAATTTCAGGGTGCTTTTGGTGTTGTAGTGAATTCTCCGACGCCAAACACCACAATCAAGGATGTTAAGGAAGTCATTGACATTCCTATTATTGTGACAGTTGCCCGAGAGACTGATGATATTATAGGGCGGCTTGAGTCGGGCGCTACCATTTTTAATGTATCTGCTGCGGCGCGAACGCCTTGGCTCGTTGAAAAGCTGCGAAAAGATTTTCCCGAGATTGCAATTATTGCTACAGGCGGACCAAATAATCAGTCTATCGAAGACACTATCAATGCAGGTGCAAACGCCATCACTTGGACTCCACCCACTACGGGTGAAATATTCAAAACCATGATGGAAAAGTACAGAAACTTATAGACTTTGGGGGTATATGAGATGTTAAGAAGAGCTAAAAGGGTTGGCTGTGTTTTGATTGCGGTTGCGCTTATTGCAGCCGCGGTAAATTTGTTTTTGGGACCTCATTCCATTGCAGCGGGGGGAATTACAGGGCTTTCTATTGTTTTTGAGACATTATTCGGGCTTAACAGGGCTATAACAATACTTGCCGCGAATGCCCTCATCTTAGCGGCGGCACTTATTTTCTTGGGTAAGGAAGTTTTTTTCAATACCATTATCGGCGCAGCGGTGCTTCCGCTTTTTGTGAATATCATTCCGCAACATATGCTGGTTGAGGATCCGATGCTTTCTATGCTTACAGGTAGCGTAATTATGGCTGTTGCTGCCTCTCTTATGTATGCTAATCATGCTTCAAGCGGCGGCACGACCGTCCCTCCGCTCATTTTTAAGAAGTATTTTGGTCTCAGCACATCAATTGGACTTTTCTTTTCTGACGGTTCAATCATTTTACTTAGCCTGTTTGTCTTTAGCTTTGATGCATTTTTGTATGCTATTTTCTCCATTACCATTACTGCTCTTGCTATGGGCTTCATCGAGTCAGGGCTTCGCAAGAGAAAGATGGTTTATATTATCAGCGATAAAAGCAAAGAGATTACACAAGATATTTTGACAAAAATCGACCGTGGTGCGACTTTAGTGCCTATTCTTGGTGCTTATGAGCGCACTTCGCGTGAAATGATAATGGTCATTTTGGATTCAAAAAACTACCGTGATTTGATTACGATAGTTAACGAGCATGACGAACACGCGTTCATGATAACTGATAACGTATCACAAGTTCACGGACGCGGGTTTACTTACGATACCGGCAGTGTTTAGGAGTGATGAATTATGGATGCTTTGCTTGAGATTTTGCAGGAACTGCATGATGATGTGGATTTTATGACACATGAGACGTTGATTGATGACAAGGTCATAGACTCCTTTGATATAATTACGCTCATTGCAGAGGTTGACGACAGAATTGGTGTAACAATCCCGCCGGAGGAACTAATTCCTGAAAACTTCAACTCTTATGCTGCGATGACAGCACTGGTTGAACGGTTGGATGATGATTAGTGTTCTCTGTGCATCTCCAGCAATTTTACCCTGTCCAGTTTTCCACCGGGTGTTCGGGGGATTTCCTCAAGCTCATATATAGCGTGAGGGAGCATATAGCGGGGAAGGTTTTTTTTAAGATGCGCTTTAACTTCTGATTTCTTAAATTCCTTACCCATATAGTAAAGGATAATTCGACTTTCTGTGTCGTCAAACACTGCACATGCAAGGCTTATTTTTTCATGCCGTGCCGCCATCAGTTCTATTTCAGCAAGCTCTATCCTATAGCCCATGTGTTTAATCTGGTGGTCTTTTCTTGAAATATAGTATAATTCTCCGTTTTTGCCCTTGCGCCCTAAATCACCTGTTTTGTAGATAATATCCGGAAATTCTGAGAGTGGGTTTTGTATGAACGCCGCTCTGGTCTTTTCCTCATCAGCGAAGTAGCCCAAACTCAGCCCCGCTCCTCTTATGCAAATCTCGCCTGAGTTCCCGTCCGATGCAGTTTTCCCATCTTCGCCCAGCAGCACTATTTCTGTATTTTTAAAGGGATAACCAATCGGAATCGACTCATCTTCCGCATAGGGGCTGTTTGCTATGTAATAGGTTGACATTCCTGTGGCTTCTGTCGGACCGTAAAGGTGAACAAATCTGGCTTCAGGCAGCTTGGTCCGCCAGTTGTTATAGTGCTTTATAGGAAAAACTTCGCTGCCGAACGCTATTGTTTTCAGGGTGTACGGCAACGACTTTTCCAGTGCACCAAGACCGGAGACAAGACTAAAAGCTGATGCTACCCAGCATACAGTATTTATTTTGTTCTCTGTGATGTACTCAATCAGTTTTATCGGGAACATGAAAAGTTGCTGCGGTATGATATGTGTGGTCGCACCGTGCTTCAGAGTTGGATAAATTTCTTTCAAACAGGCATCGAGGTATAAGGGCGATTGGTTGCCGAACACTGTATTTTCATCAGTTTTGAGCACTTCCGTTAAGTTTTCAATGTAGTCAATTACTGAGCGGTGTGATGCCACAACGCCTTTAGGTCTACCGGTTGACCCGGATGTGAACACCACGTAAAGCGGATCTGTGTCGATTGCCGTTTTTCTTACTTTTTGCAGTTTTTGTTCGTCGATTTTATGGGCTTTGGCTTGATTAAAATCTATGGTCGTAGTTTGTGGTGCGGCGGGGGCACCATCCCCTATAGATGCCTGTGTTGGCCGTGCAGTTGTCTCATCGCAAATTATTAGCTCGGGATTTACGGTTTCGAGTATCATTTGTATTCTAAATGCGGGGATTTCATTGTCCAGCGGGACATAATAGTTTCCCGAATAGACCACCCCCAGAAACGCGGCTATCATTTCGGGACTTTTTTTCATATGCACGACTATTGGTTTTCTTTTTATATTCTGCTCTGCTATGTAACTTCCGCAAGAGAGAGCTGCTGTGTGCAATTGTTTAAAAGAAAGTGCGCCATCATCGCCAACAAATGCTTTTTTTTCAGGGTCTGCGATATTATTTATAGTATTTTCAAGATATTCAAGCACATTTATCATTGCCTGTCCGACTCCCTAAGTGTAGTTTCTGCGAGTATGTCAAGTGTGTTTATGTAGTTTTTGCCCTCTACGGTGCCTATACATAGCTCTGTGCAACCGAGCACTATTGCTTGCGCTCCTTTTCCTGTCAGTTCTGCTGTTACGTCAGCAGGCAGTCCAATTGCCGGTTGCTTACCCTTTTTTATGCCGTAGATTATTTTTGTCAGTTTCTCTTGTGCCTTAACTCCCGGAATCACGGTTTCTATTCCGGATTTTTCAAATTTGTCTTGTAGTATTTTGCCTTTTATCGCACCTTCTGTAGCAAGTAACCCAACCTTTTTAAAACCGTTTGCACTTACGGCTTTTACTACTTCGTCGGGCAGATTTATTAGTTTTGTCCTTACTTCTTTTACTAGCTCGTCATAGAAAAAATGCGATGTCATGCACGGTAAGACCAAAATAGCAGCACCTGCATTTTCTAGGATTTTTGCTGCTTCTATTAAAGCGCATAGTGGACTTTCCTTATTTCGCCCAAGTATGAATTCCGTGCGGTCAGGGATTGATGGCTTGCTATAAATTATGACATCAATGAATTCCTGCTCTGTCGTAACATCTTGCAGGCTGTGCAGTTTTTCGTAAAATGCGGCTGTCGCCATTGTTCCCATGCCGCCGATGACACCTATAAGTGGAGCTTTCAATAAGATGATCCCTCCCCTTTTAAGGTACTATTGGCGGGAACAGGTCGGGGTCGAATGTATAGAAGTGGGGACCACCATGTAATGGAGCTAAATCGGCGGCAAATCTTTCAGCCTGCGATTGAGTAAACATATACATCTGCGGACTCCAATAGAAACGAGTTGGCATTGAGTCAAAGTGATGCCAGCCCAACCCATCCGGGTTTATAAGGCTCCAGTGGTGATTTGTTGCTGAAAGTCCCGGAGTGCGTGAAATCCTCATGTTTGGTATACCCGCACGTGTTAGCAGACGTTCTGATATAGAGAAAAATATGTAACAATTTCCACGCCTTTCGCGCAGTGCGCGGTATGCTCCTTCGTAGACTGAATCAGGACCGCCTCTTATGTCTGTGTCAACACGGACATTGCTTCTGACCCATCTCATAATTTCCCTAGCCTGCTGAACTTGTGTCATATCGTCAGTCAAAATACCCTCAATTATTTCATCAACACGGGTATCTACATACTCCGGGTCTATATCGACGACAAACACTGTTACTTCTACCTCTGTGCGATTACCTGTAAAGTCCTCTACCCAGTAAATTGCTGTGTATGTTCCGACTGTGTGCTGATCGACTCCGCTTGTGTCAACATGAAATTCCAGCTCTCGTCCGAAGTCATCAAAAGCAATGACACCCGCACGGTATATTATCGGATTTCCCACCCTCGAATGTATTGTTTCCGTACCCTCGATTCTTGGTGGCTCTACATTCACTGCTACTGACAGAGCAGATGCAACTACGTAAATGTTACCAAACTCATCCGTAATCTCTATTTCTATGATTTGGTTACGACCTGAAAAAACATCCGGCTCGTTTAGAAATTCAATTGACATAATTTGTGATGCATCTCTTACATCCGTCACGAAATCTTCTGCACTTACTTCCTCACCTATTAAAATCGACATGCTGACAGGTGTTGCCGTGGGTGGCGTCGTGTCCGCTACGTTAAGGCGAACACTGAAAGGTGTTCCATTTAACTCCAAATTGAGGATATGTTCACCTATACTATACTGCGCAAGCGGCAATGGCATTGTCTGAAAGCTCAAGTCAAATGGCACACCTCGGGCGATTTCGGCATTTGAGAGCATATCTATAGGGTTTAAGTCCGGAGAATCTTCAGCAAATTCTACCGCGAAATTCCTAATGGGCGACAGTACGTATAATACAGCGAACGCATCCAGTGTGCGCAATCCGTAGGTGAGTGTCAGCGGCACGGTTTGTCTTCCGGGCTCCGGCGTAAATGTCTCATCTCTAAATGTTACAGAAACTCCCTCCGAACGGTACAAAAAATCTGCGGGATTTACATCTGCTCCTTCCACAATCACAACGGCTTGCATACTATATTCAAACCCTGCGTGTGTCGTCCACCAGTAATAAAACCCGAATAATGCCGCTCCCACCACTACAAATAATATGATTAAAACTAAGGCGACTTTCGAGCCCGTGCTTCCATTTTCTTTCACCTTTGATTTTTTTTCTGCTTCTTTTCCCTGTTCCTCGTTTTTTCTGGCTTTCGCGTTTTTGTCCCGTCTTGCACCCTTTTCCGATTTTTTCCGTTTCGCAGGCTTCTCTGCTTCATTTTGTGGTGTAAATCGCTTTGTTTCTGCGTTTTGATAAAGTTCCTGCTTAGTTATCGGCTCAGGCTCAGGTTGCTCAATATCGAGAATATCATCCTCTACGGTTGCGTGGTCAGGTGTGTAGTCAGATGCATATTCCGGCTCCGGCACATATACGGGTTCTTCCGATGCTTGCACGTTTTTCCTCTGCTCAGGTTGGCTGCGAAGTGGTGTTACATGACTTCTCGGTGCAAGTGGGTCTCTTTGCGGCATTTTCTCCGCCGGGAGAGGAACTATCCTCTCAGGTTGGCTTTTTCTTGAATATACTGCTTTTTGTGCTTCCGTATGTGCTTTTTCATTTTTACTCTCATTTTGCCTTGCTTTTGTTTCCGGTGCTGCACTTTGAGATGTGGGCACGCGTGTCGCCGGTTGCAGGTACTTTGGCGGTGGAGGGGTCTTGGTTAGTTTTGGTATATAATCCGATGATTCCTCCTCCGCTTGCGCACTCTCGGGATTCGATTGACTATTCTTTTCGGGTGCAACGCCCGGATGTGTTTGCACCGGAAATTGACTCAAACTCGGCTCTATATTATCTGTAGCAATTTGCTCGGAGACGGTTACATTTTGCTCCGATGGTGCATCTGTAGGAGTGCTTTGGCTCTCTGCTCGCACTGTCCTGTGTGTTGCTTTTCTTTTCTCGGGCTGTTTGGCTATTTGTCTTTTGCCCTTTTTTCCCATCAATTTCATGGTCAGTTATCCTTTTGTTTATGTTTCAAAAATTAGTCCGAATGTGATTCCCTCTACCCTTCCGTCCGGTATGAAGAATTCCAGTGTTGTGCGACCTCTTGTGAACGTGTACATATTGAAGTCTTTAACATAATCATTTCCATAGGCAGCTACAACGTCTTCATAGCTTGCACCTATGCGGATTCCTCCTTCTGAAGTGCGTATGTTGTCATCACGTAGGCTGATAGTTTGCACAAAATCGTTATCGCCCATCGGATACGTGTGGATTTGTATGCTCAGATTATCGTAGCGGAGTATTAGGTCTTCTCCATCAAATGCGCAGCTTGGCACTGCAAGCTGATAGTTCGGCTCGCCCAGTGCAGCCAATACATAGTTAATGTCTTGATCCATCTCTATCAAAAATCCATTTACTTCCAGCGAAAAGCTATCTGAGGGCATTTCCTCTGTTTCTTCTCCAGAACCCGTCACAGGTTCTTCTTGAGCCGTTTGGGGTGGTTGTTCTTGCTCTTGCGGCGCAGGAGTTTCTGCGAGTTCTTGAGCTTGTTGACTGTCAGTGGGGGTTTGCTGAACTTCATTTTCATTTTGCTGACCGTCACAGGCGTTGAGAAGCACTATAGCTAGTACTGTTACAATCATTAATGCCATTTTTTTCAATATTTTCACCTCGTTGTTATTTAGTCGTAGCCGCGCTTGCGAAGCATCCGGATATGCGCCCTCTATGGTATCAAAATACTCTGTATCCTGCCGGTTTCAGCTATTTCTTGTTGCTGGATTGCTATTAGTCTTTGGTATTGCTCTGTTAACTTCGCCCAGTGGGCAGCTGTTTCGGGGAAACTGCGTCTGTCCGGTATGTCAAAGTTTTCTGTAATAATCTTCCCAAGGTAGTCAGCCAGCAGCTCTGCGCCGAACACGTTAAGGTGCAGTCCTGCATTAAATGTGTGCATTGAGAAGTCGAGCCCAATTTCATCAATATACTCCAAAAAATTGATATATATCAAGTCATTTTCCTGCGCAAACTCCACTATTTGTTCATTCCATCCGTCTGCCCAATGCGGAAACAGAACCGGTGCTTTTATCAGCATTAGGTCTATTCCGTGCTGTCTTGTCAGGTCTACTATGCGTTGCAGATAATATAGCGGTTTTTCGCCGAACTCATAGGTTGCTCTGCGCAGAGGGTCGGGGATGAATGTTACCGGCATGACATCGCTTCGTATCATGAAGCCGTTTATTGAGACTTGCGGATTTCTGAAAAAGTATCTGAAATCTTCTGCGCTGACGTAGCGCCAGTTGTCTTTAAATCTGAAAAACGGGAATATGTACGATAGCAGGTCTTCGTCTTCCATCATAGAGCTTTGCACTGCCCTGATTTTTGTCGGTGATAACCTCATGCCGTCCAACGTCAGGCGATTAAATGGTTCGTACTGCGGCTCTGCGTATTGCATGGCCATCACGTTGAATACTACCAGCCGCGGCATTTCTCTTGCGTGGCGCAGGGTGTCTTCAAGCAAGTAGTATGAGTGCCATACCAGTTGTTGTGGGCTTCCTCTGAGGAATGATGTTATGCCGTAATTTTCCCATAGTGCTATAGGAGAGATGTTTGCATATACTTCGCAGTCTCCCAGTATTATCACGTCTTGGTCTCTTGTGCTGCTGTAGTATTCGCGTATTAGGTTGCCCTCATGTGCAAAACTTGCGTATTTTGGCATCAATAGGCGTTGCAACGCAGCGAATACCAGCGTAAATGCAACTATGGCAGTGATTATTTTTATAACTATTTGCTTCATGTCGGCTATTTTACCACTATTAATCGCAAATTGCAATGGAAATACAGCGCATTCCCTGCAAATGATGGGCGGTTTGTATCTTTAAAACACATTGTATATAAATTGTCTTGCATCGAAGCCGAAGCCGTATGCACCCATTACAAGGGTCATGAATAGGATAATGCCCGTTGCCAGGTATCGTAGCGGCCACTTAAACTCAAACAGCCTTTCGCGGTAATCTTTTTCGCCTCTGCCCAGCCAGCTTACCCAGAACACAATCATCAGCCCCACTCCTGCGCTTATGTAATCCGCTGTAGGTAGTGTCAGTTCGGTGATTCCGACGGTTAAAAATTGGCTCAGGCTGAAGTTCGTAAATACGCTTCTCATCATGCCGAATGTGTTTCGCACGCCATCGTAGATGTCAAATGAGCGAATCATGTTCATTAACCAGAATGTGCGAAATATCTGAAATCCTCTGTAGGGTAAGCTGCTGTGAAGTGTCGGGAACTTCTTGCTGAATCGATTGTAAAGCGGTGCAAGTTCGAGACTTGCCATTATTACAAATCCATTTGCCAGACCCCATGCGATGAAGTTCCATGTGGCTCCGTGCCATAGTCCGGTCAAAAACCACACCCAAACAAGTGTTATGTGTACGGGTAAGCGCTTTGAGAAGGCTTCGCCGACGATTTTTTTTGTTGCTTTTGAAAACCGAAGCATTTTTTTGCTTGCCGCCACCGTGTAAAACACGTAATCTCTAAACCACATATACATGGTCATATGCCAGCGTTGCCAGTACTCTTGTATGGATTTTGAGTAAAATGGTCTGTTGAAGTTTTCGGGGAGTTTTACGCCGAACAGTTCTGCAACACCTATTGTTATGTCTATTCCGCCTGTGAAGTCGCAAAATAGAATTACTGCGTACATGCCTATCGCCAGAAGGTAATATATTCCTTGAAATTCTTCCGGATATGATGTCAACACTACAAGTGCAGGCCAGAGTCTGTCGGCTATCACCAGTTTCTTGAAAAATCCCCAAAGTATGCGGTTTGCTCCTCTTGCAAAGTCGTGGCGGTTTATCCGTGTACCGCTGTACAGCGTTTTTGAGAGTTCACCGAAACGGCTTATCGGTCCTTGCACCACTTGGGGGAAGAATGATACAAACAGTGCCAGTTTCAGTGGGTTTTTCTGTATTTCCGCTTTTTCTCGAAATACATCGATAACGTAGCCTACGGTTTGGAATGTGTAAAACGATATACCCATCGGTAAGGCAAGTCCTAATAGTCCGAACCTCCTTACTCCACCGAATACGCCAATCACTGCGTTTGCGTTTGCTAGTACGAAATCTGTGTATTTTACTGCTGCGAGTATTCCGAGTATTAGCACCAGACAGACGGCTGTCCAGCGTTTTGATACTTTTTTTGCTCTTTCTTTGATGGCTTTTTTCTGCTGTTTTTCGGTGGTTTGCTCTATTGCTTCGTCTCTTTTTTTGCGCAGCTTTGCGACTTGCATTGTGCAGATGTAGGTTATGACTATGGTTGCACCGATGTATAGCAAAAACTGCGGTCCGGCAAACGCGTAAAATGTCAGAGAGCCGACGAGCAATATAAACCATCTGTATTTTTTAGGCGTTATGGCATATACCGCAAGCAGTGCTGCCAAGAACACCAGAAATCCCGAGGATGTAAATAGCATTTTATGTCCGTCCTTGCATTGTTCAGCTTTAAGCCCCAGAATACCACATCTTTAGCTTTTTCACAACCACACCATCTGCCGAACTGTGAAAATACTAAAACTTTTATTTCATTTCACAAATTAACCCTTGATTTTTTCACAAAACAAGTCTAGTATTGTTGCTTGTTACCGGTCAGAGGTTCTCTGACTTGCAGCTCGGTGCTTTGTTTTGTAAAGGATTTTTCGATGTTTATTTATAAGCTCTTTGATCGTTCTTATCGTGATTATGTTGGGAGTGCTGAGGTGCTTAGGACACTCAATATAATTGTTTTGTCTGCTGCAGTGGGGACTTTTTTGTTTTCTGCTCAGTTCGGTGTGGCGTTTACGGGATATGCCTCATCGCTTGGTGCCGGCGAGTTTGTTTTTGGTCTTATCACTGCTTTGCCTGTGCTTGCAAGCCTTTTGCAGATTCCTGCATCTTATCTCGCTGTCAAGACCGGGCGTTTTAAGCAAATATTTCTGATTGGCGGCGTGATTCAAAGGGTAGCATGGGTTGTCATTGCTTTTATACCATTTTTGTTCCAAATTCAAGATTCTCGCCTTTGGGCTTTAATCGTGTTGGTCACTCTTGCTTCTATGAGCGGTTCTTTTGTTGCGATTACGCACATGACTCTTATGGGTGCTGTTATTCCTATGGAAATCAGGGGTCGCTATGTAACCACGCGGCAAAAGGTTTTGATGGTCGTTTCTCTTATTTCAGGGCTTGGTTTTGCTTTTTTACTCGATAATATTCCGGGTTTTTTAGGTTATACCATTGTTTTTGGCGTGGGAGGCGTTGCCGGGCTTATTGATATTTTAATGTATATGCGTGTCGATTTTTCGTCTATTCCCAAAAAGACAAAGAGCACCCCGCTCCGCAAGGGTATCCGGGATTGTTTTACAAAACCGATTATGCGAAAGTATCTTATTTTCTGGACTTTTTGGAGTTTTGCCGTCAATATCAGCGGTCCGTTTTTTAATAAATATGCTATTGATGTCCTGGGTCTTTCTTATATGAGTTTGATTATTTTCGGGCAAATTATGTCGCAGGTAGTGGCTTTGCTCGTTATTTCTCGTTGGGGCGTGTTCCTTGACCGCTATGGCAGTGTGCCGACTATGATGATTTCTTCAATTGTTTCGACTTTTGTTGGGTTTGTATGGCTTTTTGCCGTTCCGGGGGCGATTTGGCCGATTTTGATTTTTAACATGATTGGCGGTATGTTCTGGTGTGCAAATGATGCTTGCGCGGTAAATATGCAGCTTTCTCATACTCCTTCAGAGGATCGCTCCACTGCTCTTGCTGTTTATGCTGTTATTACTTCGCTTGCTGCGGCTGCGGCTCTCATCGTGGGCGGTGCTGTGCTGGAGTTGCTTTCTCCTGTCATGGAAGAGCTTGCACTTTCCTTTGCGGGAACTGCGTTTGACCACTATAAGCTGGTGTTTCTTATCGCCATTGTGTTACGTTTCGCTGTTATTGGCACTTTTTTACCAAGGGTATGGAACGAGAAGGAGCTTCCTCTGCGCGTGGCGTATGCCAAGGCCTATGGGGATATCAGCAGCAGACTCCGTTATGAGCTTTCTCGCTTCAGGCTTCCAAAGTCCGACCAAATTAAACACTTCTTTAAGCGGCGCAGAAAATAGTTGCACTTTCGCGCTAGTTCCCGCAGATGCTGAGCAATTTGCGTTACTGTACACAGGTCGCCAAAAATGGATAATTTATTCCGCTTTTTTGCGAGCCAGAGAGCATTGCGCCACTGTTCTCGCAAAAAAGACTCCATAAATCATCCACTTTTGGCTTGGTCTGTACTGTAACCAACTTGCTTATCTTTATGAAGTGCTTTAGAAAAAAATTGTAAAAGTTACTTGTTTTGTGTATAATTGGGATTAGAGTTTTGTGTTATTTCATTGAGAGGAGTGGACATTATTATGAAAATGGTTCTTGCTGTGGTGGATAAGGATGATTCACACATGGTCATGCAGCATCTTATTAAGGATGGTTTCAGCATAACCACGCTTTCTACTACCGGCGGTTTTTTGCGTGCCGGGAATGTGACTATTCTGGTCGGTGTTGAGGATGATAAGACACAGGATGTCATTGAGATTATTAGGGAGCATTCACGCAGCCGCACGCAACATATGCCAACGATGCTTGGTGCTGAAACTTTCTTGCAGTCGATGCCTGTTGAAGTTTCTGTTGGTGGTGCTACTGTGTTTGTGCTAAATGTTGAGCAATTTGAAAAAATTTGAAAATTTAGTTTTTAACTACTTACGAGCATTTATTGTCAAATACTGTGAAATCGCTGCGACAAATTCAAGTAAGGTTTTCGGAGAATTCTATGATAGTGACTTCTCGTGCTTTTGCTAAACTTAATCTTTCGCTTGATATTGTCTCCCGAATGGATAATGGGTATCACAACCTGAAAATGGTGATGCAAACTATCAACCTTTGTGATGAGATAACAATTGAGTGCCTAAGCGGCGGGAGTGGGTTTTCCGTCGTTGCCGGGCTGCCTTTTTTGCCGCATGATGAGAGAAATATTACAGTTAAGGCTGCAAAGATTTTTTTCGAGCATACGGGGATTTCCGGTTTTCATACAAAAATTCATGTTGTGAAAAACATTCCTGTTTGTGCAGGAATGGGTGGCGGCAGTGCTGATGCTGCTTCAGTTTTGCGTATGCTCAACGAGCTATTTGAAACCGATCTTGATTCTGATACGCTCCGGTCGCTTGGTCTTTTGGTTGGCTCTGATGTTCCATTTTGCATTAATGGCGGAACTGCTCTTGCCGAAGGGAGAGGTGAGATTTTAACAGATTTGCCACCTTTGCCGCTGGCTCATTTTGTGGTCTGTAAACCTCACTTTTCATGTAGCACACCACAGCTTTTTTCGCTTGTCCACTGTGAAAAGATTCGTGCTCGCCCTGATACTTCGGGATTGATTGTTGCTTTGAAATCCGGTGATTTGGGCGGTGTTGCCAGGCGTATGTATAATGTTTTTGAAGATATTTTACCACGCGGCAAATCCGATGTTGACGAAATTAAGGGGGTCTTGCTCGACCTCGGCGCCCTTGGTGCTGTTATGACGGGTTCGGGCCCGACTGTTTTTGGGGTTTTCGACAAGGAAAACAGCGCTCACAATGCTTACGAGCATCTCAAACCTGAATATAAGGATACCTTTTTAGCTCATAATACGTAAGTATGAGCTAAAAAGGTGCATTATACAGCCACTTGCGCCTCATGTTTAGGGAGTGCGGAGTTGATTAGCATTAACATCTCAACGATGCCGGAAAATTTTTTAGTTATCCCTTTTTCTATCCAGTGAATCTGACCCTGCCACTCGGCGTTGTGCCTAAACTGCACTACAATTTCAAAGGATGATTTTACTTTGTGAGACACCATCCCGACTATGTCTGTTTGGATTTTCTTTATATGGTCATGCAGATTCAATTCATGCTTTCTCAGTCTTTGCTTTGATTTATGAAATGTTCTGGGGAGCAGGTGTTTTTCGGGGAAACCCGTATTATCAAAGGTTTTTTCCATTATTTCTATCATTCTCACAAGACATGTAAACTCAATCGGCTCATTAAAATGGTGGCAGGTTAATTCGCCGGATATATTTTCATCCTCATGAGACGTTATGGTTGCAATCATTTTTACTGACATCGCTGTTGCCTGTTTATTGTCGGAATCGTGCATTGCCCAGCTCACCTCACTTTGAACTGCAATCGTGCGGTTCTCTTTTTTTAGTGGGGTTTCCCGTTAATCTCTCCGATAAGTGTAACGTGAGATGCCTTTATATCCGCCAGATATCTTGAATCAACGGCTCGTAGAATTCTGCCTATTATCATTTTGCAATCCTCGTATGTAAGGCTATACAGCATCACCATATACTGACCGGGACTGTATCTGGTAAATAAGTCTCCCATTCTTATATGGTTTTGTACCGCTCTTCCAAGTTGGTGCATAACTCCGCTGATTTTATTTCCCTTTGGTACATGATTTGTATCAAACCTTACTAAAAAGGTTGACCGTCCCGAACGCGGTTTTGAGCGTGCTTCGATTTGATAAATTATTTTGAACACACTCGCATCAACATAATAAGCTCCCGGAAAATCTGCACCCTGCCCCCAATCGGCGAGTATATCTTCAAGTGGGGCTGTTACTTCAATATCCGGCTGTCTGATTTCGCTATATAGTTCACGCAAATTGTCCGAAAAGTTTACACCCAGAATATCAAAGAACATAGTCTCCATTCTTTTATAGAAATCGAGTGCTTCTGCATTCCTATTTTGTTTTAGGAGCGCTCTTATTTGGTGCTCTATAAGTTTTACATCAAACGGGTCGATTCCCAATGCTTTAGTGCATAGAGCAATAGCCTCTGCACTGCGCTCTTTTTCATTGAGCAACTGTAGTGCATCATTCACTGCTTTGAGGTACATGGTGCGATACCATCTTATTAGCGGCATAACCCACATATCGCTTGCTCCGTTTGGCAGAAAATTCCCTTTGTAAAGCGCCGTTGCTTTTAAGAGCAAATCCAGTTTTGCCTCATCATCTGTACCAGGCAGATTTGCCTTTTTGATAAGTTCTTCAAATTCTCCTGTGTCTGTGGTACATTCTATATTTGTGTTCCAGGAATATCCGCCGCTTTTTGCAACAAGAATACTGCTTGCATTTTCAATTCCGCCTTTTTCAAGCGCACCTCTGGCTCTGTATATCATTGTGCGCAGAACACTGCCCGGATTGTTTGTACCACTATAATCCTCACATAACACTTCAAGAAGTTCTTCTTGTGGTATAGCCCTGTCTCTGTGATATACCAAGTATTGAAGAAGTCTCCATACTTTCGAGGATTTCCTTGCATTTTCCGTGATGCGGTTGTTGTTTCCTATAATTGCAAACTCGCCGAACATCTCAACTCTTACTCGAACCCGTGATTTTGTCACTGTAATCACTTCCTTACCCGACTCTCAACGTCTGCGATTTTTACACCCATTATCTGAAAATGGCACAAATATCGCAAACTCTTTTATGCTTCACATTATCAACTTTTACTAATTTTTCCATTAGATGTGTTGCGTTTACTGGTTTTTACCCAACTCACTTCATTCCTTACTTTTTGCTTGCAGTATTGGCATTAGGTCTCTATACCTCTCTAAAGAGGTAGGTTGTCTTGTGATTATAGGTCTCCCCTTTCTTTAAAAGTGGTGCGGGAAATTGTACGGTATTCACGGAATTTGGCCAGTATTGCGTTTCAAGACAGAGTCCTGTACGCTTTGAGTAAACTGCCCCGCCTTTTCCTGTTTCTCCCTGCATCATGTTTCCGCTGTAAAACTGAATTCCCGGCTTCGTGGTTGCACAAGTCATGCTCAAACCGTCACATTCTGTCGCCGCTGCCGGAGTGAGCGGGCGGTACGCTTCATTTGAGAGCACCCAATTGTGGTCATATCCTCCGCCAAGATTTATTTGCGGACAATCACTTGAGAGGCCGGGTGCTATGACAGTGAGTTCTCTGAGATCAAAAGCTGTGTCCGTCACGTCCATGAGCTCTCCCGTGGGTATGAGAGTCTCGTCAACCGGCGTTATTTTGTGAGAGAATATCTGCATTTTGTGATTTCCAACATCGCCGGCATCGTGCCCTGCGAGGTTGAAATATACATGATTTGTGAGGTTTATAGGTGTATCTTTGGTACACGTCGCCGTGTACTCAATTCCGAGTTCTCCACCTGAAAGGGTATATTTTACCGTTACTTCAAGATCCCCTGGATATCCTGCCGCTGTGCCTTCCTTATCGACCAACGTCAGCACCAAGGCACTTTGTTCCTCTTTAGCTGTCCAAACCTGCTTGTCAAAGCCGACAAATCCGCCGTGTAAGGAATTAGCCCCATCGTTTGCATCGAGTTTATATGTTTTTCCGTCCATCTTGTAGCAGGCTTTTGCCACACGGTTTGAAATTCTACCTATTACCGCACCGTGGTAGCCTTTGTTTGCCTCATATCCTTCTACAGTGTCAAACCCTAACGCAACATCACGTAATGTATCCCTTACAGGTACTTGAACGCTTCGTATTATTGCTCCTAATGTAATAATTTCGACAATCATACCGCCATCTTTGAGCGCATATAGCTCTACAACTTTTCCGTCCTTTGTCTCTCCGAAAGGTTTCTTTTCTATAGTCATATTGTTTATCCTTTCTTTTCGGTTTTATTTTCCGTTATAGTGTCTATTCCACATCAATTCCAGTACCACCATATGTTTGGCTCCCACCATGTATCAGCGTAGTTCAATGTCGCTGCCAAGCAAGCCACGCACACAACAACTGTCAGAACGGAAAATGCGATAGCTATTATCGCCATAACAACCCCTGCTGTAGCCATACCTGTTGGAGCTCCTGCTTCATCAGCCTTTCTCTTTCCGAGAATACCGAATATCAGGGCTAATATCGCTGTCACTACGCCTAAACCCGGAAAAACAAGCGAGCAAATGCCAAGCACCAACGCCGCTATTGACATTCCTTTGCCCGGATACGATGACTGCTGCGGGTGCTGAAACCCGGGTGGTGGGTAGCCGCCCGGCGGGTAGCTTCCGTGTGGCGGCGAGCTGCCCACAGGTTGTGGCGGAAATCCGCTTGTCCCCGGTGGCGGTGGCGGAGGTGGCGGTGGTTGTGGTGGCTGCGGTGGAGGAGGCGGTGGTGGTGGTGGCGGTGGCGGTGGCTGCGGTGGGAAACCGCCTATCGGTTGATCATTTTGTAGCTGAAGGTCTTCGGCTTTATCGTTTTGAGACTCGTCTGCCGCCGATGAATCCGGTTGCTGCGACGAATCCACAGGTGGTTGTTCATGTTCAACATGGTCATTATTATGTTCGTTTTCCATATATATCGTCCTTTCTTTACATACGAGTTTACTTAAACTCGGGAACCGGGGGCATTTTGCTTAACATTTTATTATACTTATCTATGTCTTTTTGGTTTATTTTCATCAGCCTTTTTACTTGTCTCCTGCCTCTGCCGGTTGCCGGCTCAGCTTCTTTGAGACTTTCATTGTCTTTTTCCAGACTCGAAATATACCCTTTGAGGCGCAGTTGCTGCTCGTACTCTGCATTGTATTTTTCGAGTCTTTCTGCTTTTTCCGCTTTCATTTGAGCATAGTCCACTTTTTGCCTCCTTTTTACCCTATGTACGTTACCTTTGTGTGGTCATGGCCGTGTGGCTCTTTGCCTTTTTCGACTTCACCAACCGCTACGGCTACCGCAAATTTGTATCCCGCGGGGAATTTGAAGCGTTTTTGCAGCTCTTTACCGTTTTTCCCTTCAAGCGGCACACCTGCAAGTCCCAGTATGCAGCTTCCAAGTCCCATCGACTGTGCTGCCAAAGTTACGTTTTGGCACTGTATGCCACAGTCGAGCAGCGCCCATTTGCTTGCCTCCTCGGCAAGTATTATCATCAAAAATGGTGCATTGTAAAATAGGGTGCCGCCTCTTTCTTTCATCAGGTTGTACATTTGTTTATCTTCGAGCGTACTGAGTTCTGTCATGCCTTCCGCATCCAGTTCTTCTATCTGTTTTTTGTCCGTCACTACTATTATATGCCATGGTTGCAGGTTTCGGGCGCTTGGGGCTGCAAGGGCTGCTTCCACCAATTGCTTTGTCTGGTCTTCCTTCAGCGGTGTGGGCTTGAAAGCTCTGCACGAATTTCGCTGTTTTATGCTCATTAAAGTTTCTGTCATTTGACCGCTCCTTTTCGATTTTCTTATGGTTAATAGTATATCAAATGAGGTTTTATTGTGCAAGTGCTGTATTCATTTTATGCTCTTTGTCGGTTACCATGTCATTCTTGATGGTGTGACTATTTTGCCCCAGAGGTTGCAGTGGGGGTTTGTTGCTGTGGTTTCGGAATCGTTGAAGATTAAGCGTTCTGATTCTAGTTCTTCGAGACTGTCTACCTGCCCTGCCAGGTATGATTTTAATCGTCTTGAGGTTGCGCTAAGTCTGGCTTCTACGCCTCCCAGGCGTATGTTAATCACTTCTAAACCGTTAGGTTTGTTTTCCTCAAGCCATACTTTCTCAAAACTCAGGTTGAGTTTTCTGATTTTTTTTCTCAGTTTTTTCAGTTTTTTAAATGCAATATAACGAAGTTCATTTTTGTTGCCCTCTTTGTAGGCTCTCGTTATTTCAATTCCCAATGTGGCTTTTTTTGACAAAACTTTGCTTATCAGGGCTGTGTGGGTGAATAGATAGCTCCATTGCGGGTTTCTTTTTGCTGCCTTTTTTATTTGCTTGCTGCATACTTTAAAATGTATGGGAAATGTGACGGGATCTACGTGTTTGTCGAACAGTCCCAGCATTACGTCTTGGTAGAGTAATGGCTTTGTTGTGTTTTGGAGTTTGTCGCGTGTTAAGTTTGTGAAGTTTGGAGTGTCCAGCAGGAAAAAATCGTCCCAAGTCCCTTTGGTGCAGGTTTTGAAGCGGGCTCTCAGAACTTCTTCGCTCACATTTGCGCCTTTGTAGGCGATTTCTGCAAAGAGTTGCAGTATCGGCAGGACTACAAATGCAGGGGTTTCTGCTCCATCGTCTCCCCAGCCTGTCGCAAAGACTTCTTCTACGCCTTCTTCCATGTTTATCGCAAGCGCTGCCCTTGTAGCATCATAACTGAATTTAAGGTCAGGCGTTATTCCATTCCATTTATACGCCCCACCTGCGAATACCAGTTCATTCGGAAATCTCCTGTGCCTTTTTATCATAGATGAGTAGTGATTTTTGTCTTTTGAGTAGTAGTCCCAATATACAAGTTTTACGTCTGTGCGGAGTTTTTCCAGCATTTCAGGCGGGAATTCGGCATCCGATTCGCTTTCGTTCAAGTAATACTCGCCTTTGTAGGCAAGGCGGAAAAACATATCGCTCCACATCATCGGGAAAAAGCCGTATTTTTTGCATATTTCCACAACTCGGCTCAAGTGATTTGTCATTATGTCACTTCTGTTTTGGTATCCGTGCTTGTCAAGATATTTACCCAATCCGAGCATATGGGCTTCATCCATTCCTATGTTTATATTTCGGGAAGTGAAACATTCCGAGAGCTGCCGCATCATGTCGTCAAGAAAGCGGTATGTTTTTTCTTCTCCAACGAGCATTATGTCTTCACAGTCCACAATGTCGTAAAATTCAGGCCAGCGGAGTGCTTCATTGAGGTGTGCCAGAGTCTGCACACACGGAATTAGTTCTATGCCAAACATTTCTGCGTAGCTGTCGAGGTCTTTTAGTTCTTCCTTTGTGTAGCGCCCGCGCCCATAGCCGAAATACTTCCACTCCGGGATTTCAAAGGTGTCCTCTGTGTATAGTTGCAGCGTATTTAGCCCCATCAACGCCATGTGCCTTATCAGTTTTTTAACCGCCGATACATTCGCCACAGCGTTTCTCGAGCAGTCAAGCATATAGCCATTTGCTTTGAATGCACTTGTTTCTTCTACTTCATTTTCGCCTTGCAGGAGATAGCTTATAGCCCTGATGAACTCCACTTTACGGCTGTATCGTATGTGTGCCGCTTCGTCATTTTTTGTTATGCTCAATCCGTGTTCATGCTTCTCCGCTTGTATTTCTGTCCCCGCTCCCGATATTGACAAAAATCCCGATTGCTCAAGTTCTCGCATCGGGTGGCTCAGTTCTTCGTCTATTTTGTCGATTTTGATTTTAAGCATGATATAAACCCCCTTTATACTGCTGCCTTTCATTCTCTAATACCTAGTGTCCAGTATATTATCTTCTTACGCAATCCGTCAAGGGCAGAACTGTTAAATTTTGTGAGACGCGGTTCATCTGTCTTATTTTTCGCTAACATATATTCGCGATATCTCAACAAGGTTATTCTTGTAATTTATGAATTTTTCATGTATGATTTATATGCAGGATATGAATAAATTGTGAATGAATTGCTAACTTAATATAGTATTTCATATGTGGGGAATTAATCCGTTATTAGCAGTAGGGTAATTTTTTAGGGGGAAATATATATGTTTTTTAACAACTTAAAACTTCGAAGCAAAATCATTTTACCGGTATCCGTAATTTTGGTGGTTCTTATTACCGCAATCATTGTATTCGTACTTATACAGGTGCAAAGTATAACTAACCACGCAAACGATGAACGTCTTAAAGGAATGGTAGGTGCTGCGGTGTCGAAGCTAAACGACTTCGAGGAAAAGACACGCCTGACTGCCATGGCTGTTGCGGGAAATTTTGAGGTCGTCTCGAGCATAATCGAGTGGAATAACGAGGCAGACAGGCAGGGCGCAAGGACGAATATGGTAGCATTTCTGCAAGAATCCGCCGCTGAGTTCGGCGTTGACAGTTTTATCGTGCGTGACTTTGAAGGGCGGGTAATTGTGCGTTTACACGCTCTTGACCAATACGATGACCTTGACGGCAGCCCTTCCGGCATCGCCGCACTTGAGGGCAGAACAACAACAGCTTACTCCTCTACAGGCACAATGCCAATGGGGATGAGCACCACTGTCCCCATTCGCCACGGAGGTGAAATAATCGGCACATTGGCTCCTCTCGTTTTCTTGCACACCAATGCATTTGTAGATGAATTTGCCGACATTTTCAATGCAGAGGTCACAGTTTTTGGCGGAGAAGGCGCAAGAACACGCGTCGCCACTACTCTCATTCAAGATGGTCAACGCATTGTTGGAACTCGCATGGATAACGAATTGATTTTAAGCACTGTTGTAGATCAGGGAAATACCTACACAGGAGAGCTTGAATTGCTCGGAGTGCCTCACAGCACAATCTATCACCCACTGACCGGAGCGGGCGGCAATGTTGTGGGTATGCTATTTTTTGGATTTTCCAACGAAGCTATCATCAGTCAGACCAACACAACAATTACGATTTTAATCATTATCGGCGTAATAGGTCTTGCTGTGGCTATTTTTATTGTATTGCTGGTCGCAAACAGGATAAGCCGACCATTGATTCCACTCGCAGCATTCATGGAAACAGCAGGTAACACAGGAAATCTCGCTCTCCGCGACGAAGATGTCGCAACCATCGCCAAATATGCCGAGATGAAAGATGAAATCGGACGGACAATTAAAGGTGCCAGCACATTTGTCGGGCATGTTGCCAATATTTCGGGAGAGCTTGAAGTTGTCTCAGGTGGAGATTTGAGTGTCGATATTCATGTGCTCTCGGACAAAGATACTATGGGAATGGCTCTTAAAAATTTGCTTTCTAATCTAAACAGTATGTTTACTGAAATCAATCAAGCATCAGGGCAAGTTTCCGGTGGTTCAAAACAGATTTCAGACGGTGCTCAGACTCTCGCACAAGGTAGCACGGAACAAGCAGCATCTGTCGAGCAACTAAGCTCATCCATCTCCGAAATCGCACAAAAGACTAAAGACAACGCAGAAATGGCAGGGCGTGCCGCTTCGCTTGCCACCAACATCAAGAGTAGCGCAGAAAAAGGCAGCAGTCAGATGAATGAAATGATGATTGCAGTAAAAGATATCAACGAATCCAGCCAGAACATCAGCAAGGTCATCAAGTCTATCGACGACATCGCATTCCAGACGAACATCCTCGCCCTCAATGCCGCTGTTGAAGCCGCTCGTGCAGGTCAGCACGGTAAAGGTTTTGCCGTTGTTGCCGCGGAGGTTCGCAACCTCGCTGCAAAGAGCGCAGAGGCCGCAAAGGATACAGAGAGCCTTATTGCAGATTCTATTTCAAAGGCTGAGCTCGGCTCACGCATAGCAGGTGGTACATCAGAAAGCCTGAGAATGATTGTAGACGGCATTGACGAGAGCACAAAGCTCGTCTCTGATATCGCAAAGTCTTCCGACGAGCAGTCCGTCGGAATCGACAAAATAAATAAGGGTGTTGATCAGGTGGCGACCGTAACTCAACAAAACAGCGCAACTGCTGAGCAGTCCGCTGCCGCATCTCAAGAAATGAGTGGCCAATCACTCATGCTTGAAGAACTAATTTCACGTTTCAAACTCAAAAGAGGTGCAAGTCACTCGCTGTCACCGGGGCAAAATGCACCCAAAGCATCACTACCCGAAGCAAAGCAGACTTAAATATTACCGATACCCCTGCACAATGAGCCTGGCATCATCGTTAGGGCAGTTTGTGCAGGTGGAGAGAGTAATGATTTGCGGAGCTCTCAGCGGGCGGCTCAATTCGTCTTCTATTTTGTTGATTGTAAGTGTAGTCATTGACACTTTATACATATTATGATAACATATGTCGCAGGTGGATTGGTAAAGTTAAATGAAAAACACTACAGCAATAATTGCAGTAATGCTTGCCTTCGCATTGACACTCGTACTTGTAGGATGCGGCGATGGTGCAGTTTCGGGCATTGAGCCTGAGACTGCACCCGAGCCATCGCCTATATTTGAATCACCAGCGGGTGACTATACTTCTGATAATGCCTCCGACAGTTACGTTAGTGAGGAAGAAACCCATCCGGAAGCAGACATCTCACTTTTGCCGCTGATTCCGGTAGGAGGATGGTCAAGCATGGGATGGGATCCTTCAGAACTAACTCATATCGGCATAGAACTGGTTGTTTCCGAAGCTTCGCCACTGGGAATACGATACGTAATAATAAATAACACTGACCTTGTATTTTTTTGTTCAACAGATATTTTTTGGTTATTTATAAAACATAATGATGAATGGCTGGAAATCGACACCTCTATATTGGTAGAGG
>Ga0209755_10000984_pt1 | contig 47768 bp, 47 predicted proteins | sample TergutCo191P1_FD_187301 | JGI IMG/M metagenome (GOLD analysis project Ga0209755, IMG submission 187301) | Cornitermes sp. P1 segment gut microbial communities from Petit-Saut dam, French Guiana - Co191P1 (SPAdes) (version 2) | ecosystem: Host-associated > Arthropoda: Insects > Digestive system...
GATTTTCGTGAGGAAAGCAGTCTGCGGTAATATCCGCTTTTTATGTTGCGTTCCAGTAATCTGGAAGACCAGTTTTCATTTGATGCTTCTTGCAAGTAATAATTACGTTCTTTCTGGTTGTCAAGCCGCATAATTGTGCGTATATTAGTCCAAGACAGATTCCCTACGCAGTGCGTAGGGAATTCAGGAAAAGTCAGGTAATATACTGATTAGCCTGTTGGAATATATAAATTTTTAAAGTATTCTCTACGCTAATTTCTATTTTGCCAAAATCAGCACAAGCGTTCCAATCGTTATAAAAATCGCTCCGATTATTGTTTTTGCGCTTGCCGGTTCACCCAAAATCACAAACGCCAAAAGCATCGTTATTACTATGCTTAATTTATCTATCGGAACGACTTTTGACACATCGCCTATTTGCAACGCTTTGTAAAAAAACAGCCACGAAAGCCCCGTGGCAAGCCCCGAAAGCACAAGGAATATCCAGCTTTTTTGCGTTATCGCCGCAATTTCGCTGTGCTTGCCCGTAGCAAAAACTATAATCCAAGCCATTGCCAAAACAACTACAGTCCTTATCGCTACGGCAAGATTTGAATTTACGCCTTCAATTCCTATTTTTGCAAGAATCGCCACTACTGCGGCAAAAAACGCAGCAAGCAAAGCGTAAACTATCCACATAAACTATTCTCCATTTTTTTTCAATGCATCTGGCGCGATTCGAACGCGCGACCTTCGGCTTCGGAGGCCAACACTCTATCCAGCTGAGCTACAGATGCTTGATTCATAAATTATAGAAAATTATTCCACATCACTAAGCGCTTCAATCTGAACGTCCACCCACTCGGAATCCATTTTGCGCAAACGCTCGTGTTTCAGGTTGTCACTCAAAACCCAGCGAATTTCCAAGTTTGGAGAGCGCATCCATTCTTCGAAAAACTCTTTCCCTTTTTGCGGATTAGCGACAATAGCTACGCTTATGCAATAACCCATAGTTTTTTTAAAGGTTTTGTATTCGTCGCTTTTAACATTTTTTTCCAGCTCTATAAGCTCCATATAGCTGTTTAGAATGTTTAAAATTTTTTCTGCGCTTTCTGCTGTTTTAATTAAAGCAGGTTCGCAAAGAGTTGCTGCAATGCACCTTTTTTCCAACAGATTTGCGTTTTCCCAGGAATCGAAAATAGCATAAACAGAGTCAGGATTTTTTAGACCTACATTCTGCAGGCCAAAGACTGCAGACTCTCTAATGCGCCAATTTTTGCTATTTGCAGCTTTTCTAAAAATTTCAGGGTTTCCAGAGGCAGCTACTCCGCACATTGCAACAAATGTTGCAGGAGCATTGGCATCCGGCTCATTATTGAGCACATTTAGGCACAAGGCTGCTTGCTCAGGTGTTGATTCTTTAATAAACTGCTTTAGCAGGCTCAAGTTGGCAGATGGTCCCGGCAACTTGGATTCCTTTTCCAAATAGTGAAGCAAATCTGCTCCTTGCGGAAAAATGGGCATAAATCCTCTGTTGGTATTATTGATAGAATATAGAAAAAATTGTGTTGCAACATTTTATATATTGCTCCTATGAAACCTGAGGAATTGTACAACAAATTGCGCTCTGTGCAGAACGGAACGGTGCTTTGCCAGTATTCAATGGAAAATTGCGAAAGGCTTGTTTCTTTAATAAACGAAATAAACGATTTGAAAAAAAAATGTGATGTGGCAATACTTGCCCACAGTTATGTTGCTCCGGAAATAACATTTGGAGTTGCAGATTACAGCGGCGATTCCTATCAACTCAGCAAAAACGCCATGGAAACCGGCGCAAACAACATAATTTTTGCCGCAGTTGAGTTTATGGGAGAAACCGCGAAAATCTTAAACCCGAACAAAAGGGTGTTTATACCAGGCTCTAACCCCGGCTGCAGCCTTGCAGACAGCATAACAGGCGAATATGTCAAAAAATTGAAAGAACAATATAAAGAACACACATTTGTATGCTACATAAACACAACTGCAGATGTAAAAGCGCAATGCGATGTCTGCGTTACAAGCTCAAACGTGGTTAAAATAATAAGCAAAATTCCAAACGATAAAATAGTGTTTCTTCCTGATAAGCTTATGGGGGAAAACTTAAAAAATGATTTATCGAAAATGGGCATAAAGAAAGAGCTGGTTTTGCACACAGGCACATGCTATGTTCATGAGCAATACGACCCGGATCTGGTGAAATATTTTAGAATGCAGAACAAAGGGCTTCGCATTGTGAGCCACCCGGAATGCCATCCGGGAGTTGCCATGCTAAGCGATTTCGTTGGCAGCACAGGGCAAATGCTGGATTACATAAGAAACTCTCCGGAAGAAGACCCTATTTTGCTTTTAACCGAATGTGGGCTAAACGCAAAGCTCCAGAGCGAACTCCCTACTCGCCGCTTTATAGGTAGTTGCAGCTTATGCCGCTATATGAAAAGCAATTCCCTTGAAAACATTCTGCAAACAATCAAAGAGCCTGAAAAGGCAAAAGAAATAAAACTAAGCGACCGCACATTAACGGCCGCAAAGCGGTGCATTGAAAATATGTTCAAATACGATTAAAGAACCGGAGTTTTTAGTTCTAGGCACTTTTTTCGTCGTTTAGCTTGGTTTGCAATTCTGCAATTTTTGTTCCTGCGCTCTGCAAGCCTGATTTTATTTTATCAAGAGTGTTCTCATTGATGTTGCTCTCAAGAGTTTGCAAACCGCTCTTTATTTTGTTTAAAGCAAAGTTTGCTTTTTCGGTAACTTTTTTCTTCACCGAAGAACGGCAACCGCAGTCGCAATCAGCGTCACATTCGCAGTTATCGCCACAACCACAGGAACATTCGCAGTCACATTCGTTGAAAATGCGGTCCTTGTTTTTTAAGATGTGCAAGCCTGCTACTGTAGCTGCTGCCCCAAGCGCAAAAGGAATAAAGAAAGCCATAATAATACCTCTTTTGTTTAAAAAGATAATATACAAAAATTTATTCTTCTTCGTTATATTCCTGAATTGTGTCTATATATTCGTCTGTTTGGTCGGTTTTGGAATCGAAATACTCCACGAGTATTTTTGCGTGATCTTCCTTGAATACGGATCTGAGCGGCCTTGCAACTCTGCCGGAATAGCCCCAGTCGTGCAATATTTCGTCTGTTAAAACGTAAGCGTCTTCAAAAGACACAAAACGCATAACACCCCATGTAGCCATGCACACATCTAGGGATAAAAAAGATGGAAGGCTGCCGTTAGGGTCTTGTAAATTCTGCTGCATGTGCAAGCTGCGCACATCTTTAACTTTGTCTATTCTCTGGTAACCTATTATTAAATACTTATTTTTATAGTCTGCATTAGACCCTTCATAGCGTGTTCCGAAGAAAAGGTAGCGAACCTTGCTTCTTATAGCTCTATTTAAATCTTTGGCGTTGTTGTAAGCAAAAAGGCCAACTGTGCCGGTTTCATAGTTCGGGTCTAAAAAAACGCCGTTTCCGTTTTCATTTAGCTGATCGCGAACAGGAACCAGTGAATGGTGGCTTGTTTCGGTATAAATAATAGCACCGCCGAGCTTGCCTCGGTAGTCTTGCCAACCATCTAAGTTAATCTGAGTGCGAATAGTCATTATCAGAATATAGAAAAACTTTTTCCGCTTTAATAGTTTTTTCCCAGAAATAGGTTGCTCCTTTTTCAAAAAATTCAGCGGAATCTGTGGTTAGGAAGCTAATTTGGCCGTTTTTGCTTATGCGTTTATCAATTTCCGGGTGTTTTGCCAAATATTCCAGAGTTTTTTGAGCTGTAATGCCGGCTTGTGAGATTACTTTCACGTTTTTTGGCAGATTTTTCACAAAAAGGTTTTGCAACAGGGGGTAGTGGGTACAGGCTAGTACCAGTGTGTCTATATGAGGGTCTTTTGCCAAAATTTTTTGTGTATATTCTTTTATGAACATTTCTGTGGCTGGGTGGTTAAACAGTCCTTTCTCCACCAATGGCACCAGCATGGGGCAAGGCTCTTGCTCAACGTGCAAGTTCGGCCAGAATTTTGCTATTTCCATTAAGTAGCTGTTTGAGGCTATTGTTCCTTCCGTGCCCAAAATGCCAATATGCCCTGTTTTTGTGAAATTTCCGGTTTCTTCTGCCATTGGGCGTATTATTCCTAAAACCCTGTTTTCGGGAGCTAATAGCGGCAGGTCTTTTTGCTGGATTGTACGCAGTGCTTTTGCAGATGCCGTGTTGCAAGCCAGAATGACAAGCGGGCAGCCAAGCGAAAAAAGGTAGCGCACGGCCTCCAGCGTGTAGCGGTATATGCTTTCAAAGCTGCGACCCCCATAAGGGGCACGGGCGTTGTCGCCCAAATATGCAAAATTGTAATCAGGCAGAACTTTTGCGAGATCTTTTAGAATTGTAAGGCCGCCAAAGCCCGAATCGAAAACGCCTAACATTTAAGTTGTAAATGTAGAAAAAACACCTAAGCCTGAAGAATGGAAACCCAAACCTTGCCGGCTTCAACAAACTCAACCTTAACCTGAGAACCAGCAGCTATATAGTCGCTCCTGGACTGGGCATCGAACATTTTCTCTCCGAACTTTGCGTGCCCACTTGGGCGCAAATCGGTTAAAGCCACGCCTGTATCGCCCTTTTTGATTTCTTCAATAAATTCTTCAACGGGCGAATATGCTTTTGACAAGTCGGTTTTGTTTATTGGCGTTAAATATTCCGGAAGTATTGGAATTAAATATCTGGAAGCCAAAATAGGCAAAGACAAGGCAAGCACCGCACACAGCATTATGTAAAGCAAACCGTATTGCAAATTTGAAAGCGAGTTTATTTCCGGCGCAAACGCAGGCAAACTGGAAACGTCAAAAGACATGGCAAGCGCAGCCACAAAACAGATTATGCCCACAGCTCCGCAAATTAACATTCCCGGCAGAATAAAAATTTCAAGCAGCATAAAAACAACGCCTAAGCAAAGCAAAATCACCGGCAACTTATCGTGCAGGCTACTCGCATATTGCCCCAAAAACACGATTGCTATAAGTGTAGCACCAATAATGCCAAATGCGCCGAAGCCCGGAGTTTTGAATTCCATATAAAGCAAGCCAAAGCCCAAAATCATAAGCACTCCTGATATTGCGCCTATAAACCTTGTGAGTTTTTCAGCCCAGGAAATTTGAATAATCACTGTTTTTGTTATGCCTAACTGTTTTTTGAACTCTTCTATGTTCTCCGGTGTTCCCTGCGAAAATTTCAAATGCTCTGCTTCTTCGTTTGTCATGGTTAAAAGTTCGCCTACCCTAACCAGAGTTTTTTTGCTTGTCCATTTTTTTTGCTCATTTTCGGACATATCGTTATATTCCGTAATGTTCACATAAATGGTTGTGTCTTTGTTTGAAAGTTCCATAACGCCTAAATCCTGGCTAACAAAGGCCTCCGAAAGCAAACGAGGATGTCCGTTTCGCTCGGCAAGGTTGCGGAATTTCGCTCTGAGCGGCGACTGAACCTTTTCGCCGACTATTTGCGGTTGACCGTCTGAGCTTTGCACAATAGGGGCGCAATCGCCGATGGTTGTGTTTGGAAGCATATAAAGCTTGTCGCTTGAAAGAGCTATGAGAGCGCCTGCGCTTATGGCTTTTTTTTGCACAAGCGCAACTGTTGGAACTTTCAAAGCCGTTATAGTATCAACAATATCAAAGGCGGCATCCAAGCGGCCCCCAAAACTGTTCACTTCAAACACAATCAGGTCCGGCTTTTTTGAAAGCGCTTCGGTTATGGCCCTGTTAGCATAATCTTTCAAGCCGGCATCCACATCGCCATTCAAAGTTACCCAGGCAGCAACTTTGCTCACAGGCTTAACAGAAGAATCTGCTGCTGCAAAATCTGCCTGGCTTGCAAAAACAAAAGAAATGCAAAATAAAATAGGAACAATTAAATTGAACATAGTGGTAAATTAGAAAAAACCATTGCTCTCAATTCCCAAGTAAAATTCACAGGAGAATTTTCGGTACCGTTTTTTAATAGAGCATCTTTTAGCTTTTGAACCTCTGTGCGGTTCAACGGGTGTTTGCCGGTGCCTGTAACTCCCATGCTTCCGAGAGTCTTTAAAGCAGAAAGAGGGCTTTCAAAACCTTGCGCATAAGAACACTCTGCGGAATCTTTCAGGGAAAATCCGACTTTTTTGAAAACGGATAAAAATTCTCTTTGAGGGTAAAACCTTGCTTTTGTTTCCATTTGCCTGCCCGAAGCTTCTTTATACGCCTTGCGAAGCTCTTGCAAAGTGCTTTCGCCAAATGCGCCTATTGCCAAAATTCCGCCGGGCTTTAACCATTTTTTTGCATTTAATAAAAATGCAGGCAAATCTTTAAACCATTGAATAGAGGCACTGCAATAAATTGCATCGTATTGGATGTCCGGCTCAAAATGCTCCGCATCATTTTCAAATAACCGCCACTTTACACCCGGAAAATTTGTTTGCAATTTTTCTTTGCAAACTTGAAGCATCTCTTTTGAAATATCCAAACAATCCAAACTTTTAGGATACAAACTCGCCAAATTAAAACTCAAATGTCCGGTTCCGCAACCAATATCCAAAAGAACGGGCGGAACATCCGGCAAATAATCCAAAGACAAAGAAAACAACTCATCGGCAAGCTCTGTTTGAGGCTCGGAAACAAAATCGTATTTGTTAGCGTTTCTGTTGAAATTCACGATTGTTTTGCCGCATTTAAGGCGTTTAAAGCACTACCGGCTTTGAACCATTCCCACTGGCTTTTGTTGTAGGTGTGGTTAAGCGTTATCTCTTCCATTGTTCCGTCTGCGTGGTGCAATAAAAGCGTAAACTGGTTGCTCGGAACAAAATTGCGAATCCCTAAAATTGTGAAAGTATCGGCTTCCAAAATTTTATCGTAATCGCTTTTATCGGAAAATTTGAGCGCAAGAATTCCCTGCTTTTTCAAATTGGTTTCGTGAATGCGAGCAAAACTTCTTGCTATAACTGCTACAACGCCGAGAAAGCGTGGCTCCATAGCGGCGTGCTCTCTGCTTGAGCCTTCACCGTAGTTTTCATCGCCAATAACTATGCTCGGGATTTTTGCGGCCTTGTAAGCTTTTGCGGCATTTGGCACAGACATTTCTTTGCCGTTTGGCTGAAAAAGCACCTTGTTTTTTTCGCCATTAAACGAATTCACCGCCCCTATCAAAAGATTGCCGGATATGTTTTCCAAATGCCCACGATACTTTAGCCATTCTCCCGCTTTTGAGATATGGTCTGTGGTGCATTTGCCTTTTACTTTTATCAGAAGCTTACCATTTAAAATATCTTTGCCGTCCCAAGCCGCAAAAGGCTCAAGTTTCTGCAACCTGTCACTGCCTTTTTCAATAGCAATTTCGGCAGAGCTATCACCTTCGGAAATTTTAACAACTTTTTCGTCGAAAACAAAACCGTGCGTGGGCAATTCGTTGCCCCAAGGAGGAGCAAGTTTTTGCATTTCGCCGTTTGTGCTCTCAAGCAAATCAGTGTCTGGATTGAAAAGCAACGAGCCGGAAAGCGAAGCTACAACAGCCATTTCCGGGCTGCACACAAATGCGTGAGTTTGCTCATTGCCATCGGCTCTGCCGGAAAAATTGCGGTTAAACGAATGCACAATGCTGTTCTTTTCGCCTTTTTGAACATTTCTTGCCCACATTCCAATGCAAGGCCCGCAGGCATTGGAAAACACCGTAGCTCCAAAATCCGTAAATGTGCGCAGAATTCCGTCTCTTTCTGCGGTTGCTTTAACCGCCTCGGAACCCGGGTTTATATAGAGTGGCGTGCGTGGCTTTATGCCTTTTACATAAGCATCTCGAACAATGGAAGCAGCTCTGGAAAGATCTTCATAGCTTGAATTTGTGCAACTGCCTATAAGCGCTGCGCTCACATCCGGAACGCTTTCAAATTCTTCGATAGACTTTTCCATTTCGCTAACCAAAAAAGAACGGTCGGGGCTAAAAGGCCCATTGTAATATGGCTTTAATGTGCTTAAATCTATTTCTATAACTTCATCAAAATATTTTTCCGGTTCAACTTCAACTTCCGCATCGCAACGCAGGTAAGAAACAATTTTCTTTGCGGCATCTGCAATTTCAGTTCTGCCTGTGGCTCGCAAATACCTGTCCATAGAAGCATCAAAACCAAACACGCTACACGTTGCGCCAACTTCTGCGCCCATATTGCAGATTGTCCCTTTGCCTGTTGCCGAAAGACTTTTGGCTCCTTCGCCGAAATATTCTATAATCGAATCTGTTCCTCCGGAAACTTTAAGTTTTCCGGCAAGTTTTAATATAATATCTTTGGGGCTTGCAAAGCCATTTAATGAACCGCGAAGCTTAACACCTATTATGTTCGGATACTTTAGCTCCCACGGAAGCCCAACCATTGCATCAACGGCATCTGCGCCGCCAACTCCGATTGCAAGCATTCCAAGCCCGCCCGCATTCACGGTGTGGCTATCGGTTCCAATTAGCATACCGCCCGGAAAAGCATAATTTTCAAACACAACTTGGTGAATTATGCCGGCTCCCGGTTCCCAAAAATCCAAACCGTATTTTTTGCAAACGCTTGCCAAAAAAGCATAAACTTCCTTATTTTCTTCTTTTGCTTTCGGCAAATCTGTTGCTGCATTTTTAGCTGCCTGTATTAAATGGTCGCAATGCACGGAAACCGGAACTTCGGAGTGTTCTTGGCCTGCTGTTGAAAACTGCAAAAGAGCCATTTGCGCCGTGGCATCTTGCATGGCAACTCTGTCGGGATTGAACTCCGCAAAGTCCTTGCCTCTAACGTAAACATCCGATTCGCTTCCGCTTGCAAGATGTGTGTAAAAAATTTTTTCGGTTAACGTGAGCGGGCGCCCCAAAACACGCCTTGCTTCCAAAACTCTTGCTTGGATTTTCGCATAAACGTCATGAATCATATCTAAATTAAACAGCATGATGCTACTCCATTATTTTCTTCGGTTACATAGCCGCATTCAAAAACGCTTTCTCCCTTGCTTTCAAGGTGCCTGCAAATTTCGGAAACATCGCTTTTAGCTGCGAATATGAGCATTCCAATGCCCATATTGAATGTTCTGTACATTTCATCTGTTTCGACCGAACCGCATTTTTGAATTAAATTGAAAATTTCCGGAACTTTCCACGCAGAACGGTCTATTTTTACAGAAACCCCTTTTGGCAAAACACGAGGAATGTTGCCTTGAAACCCGGAGCCGGTTATATGTACCAAGCCCTGCAATTTCTTAGAGTGAACCAAATCTATAATGGAGTGATAATAACTGCGATGAGGAACGGCCAAAGCTTCGCCAACAGTGCCGTCAATGCCATCTACCTTTGAATCAAGTTTATAACCGCCCGCTTCAAACAATGCTTTGCGAGCAAGAGAATAGCCATTTGTATGTAACCCGGTTGACGGAATTCCCAAAACCACGGTTCCCGGAGCAATGCGCTTTCCGTCTATAATTTCGTTTTTTTCAACAACGCCTACTATTGTGCCGGAAATATCGTATTCGCCTTCGTGATACATGCCTGGCATTTCGGCGGTTTCCCCACCTATCAAAACGCAATCGTTTTCTCTGCAAGCTTTAGCCATGCCTTCTACGACAGATTCCAAAACTCCGCTTTCGAGCATTCCCGTTGCCAGATAATCCAAAAAGAAAAGAGGGCGCGCGCCTTGAACCAGAATATCGTTGCAGCAGTGGTTCACAATGTCTTGCCCTGGCAAGTTGTGGCTTTTAAGCCCAAAATGAACCTTTAGCTTTGTGCCTACACCATCCACGGAAGAAACAAGCACAGGGTCTTTCAAGCCCAGATGATTTAATGTAAAAAGGCCGCCGAAATTGCCTATGTCGCCAAGAACTCCGGCATTAAAAGTTGTACGAACGGATTTTTTAACACCAACCATAGCCGTGTCTGCTCTTTTGAGAGACACGCCTGCATCTTCGTAGTTCATTTCTATTCCTTATGATTAGCAGTTCCTTAATTAGGGTATAATTCTTTCAATAACTGATCTACCAGAGCCGGGCCAAATCTTTCTTGGCGTTTACCATTCACATAGAAGTTCGGAGTGCCTTGAACCCCAGCTTCCATGCCAAGCTTCATATCACGGTCTATAATCGCCTGTTTGTCTTTATCCAAAACCATATCTTTTATGAACTGTTCAACATTTAAACCGACTTTTCCGGCTACGGCTATAAAGGTGGAATCGTTTAGGCTTCTGAAATGGGGAGCCAGTTCAAAGCGATATTCCCAGAACTTGCCCTGATTTTGAGCAGCCAAAGCCGCAGCAGCGGCAGCCGGCGCATTAGCGTGGAAGCTAAGCGGGAAATGCTTGTACACAAGCCTTATTTTGCCTGGGTGAGCACGAACCAGTGAATCCAGCAACGGAGCAATTCTTGCGCAGTACGGGCATTCAAACTCGGAAAATTCAACTATAACTATCTTGGCCTTTGGGTCTCCTATAGAAGGGCTTGCGTCTATCTGCAAATCCCATATTTTATTGGCTTTTTCGATTTCCTGCTTAACCTGCTCAAAGGAGGAGTTCATGCCTCTTTCAAGTACATAAGTAAGCACGGTTTTGACCTCAGCAAGCTCTTGGGCTAGGCTATCTGCTTTTTTTTGCGCTGCCGAGCCTTGGGAGGAGGGTTTAGTAGCTTCACAAGCTACCATTATAAGGAAGAATAACGAGAGGGAAATTATTTTTTTCATGATAAAAATATAGAAATTTCTAAAAGTTAATTGGCGTTCTCTACTCCACGGGCTTCACCTATAAGCTCACCTGAACCCCGATTAACCCAAATTTTCACAAAGCATTTCTTTTTGTCTGAATCAGAATTACTGGCCTGCGGCCATTCGGTCGCTAACGCTTGACGTGGCCAGAATTTTGGGAATTTACAGAAATCGCACCTAAATATGCAAAGCGTGCGAAGGAAGTTGGACAAGGTGGTGGATACACACGTGTGTTGAAACTTGGAAACCGACGTGGAGATGATTGTTTGATGGCTATGGTTGAATTGGTATAATTACAAAAAAAAGGCGAAAGCCTTTTTTAATATTCGTAATTTGTTAAAACCTCTAACGATTCATTTTCAAAACTAAAGTGACTTGTCATATTAGTGCGCTTTAGCAAAGCAGCATAAAAATCGTTTGGTATTACGAAGCTGTTTTTCTTTTCGCCAGTCACAAAAAGGATTGTATCTCCCGCCGCAAAATCTTCATTTGCATTTCTTGTAAGAACGCTACAAGGGAGTTCTTGTTTGTTCATATCTTCATCGGTTAAATAACTTTTACATCCGAGACTGATTTTTTCAAAGCCTTCCCAACAGACTTGCGTTAAAGCATCATACCAACTTGCACCACATTTGGCTTCCAAAATATTATTTTGACATCTCAAATTTGCATCCGAAGCATCATACCAACCGATACCGCAAATAGTCTCTATAACATTATCAACACCACATCTCTGCGTTAAAACATTGAGCCAACTTGCACCACATTTGGCTTCTAAAATATTATTTTGACATCTCTGATTAACATCCGAAGCGTTATACCAATTGCTACCACAGAAGGCTTCGATAACATCGCTTTGGCATCTCAGTTCGCTTGTAGGGGTATATTCTTGACCACCACAAAAAGACAAAACTGTCGAGCTACTGCTCGGACCGCTGCTGCTCGAATTGCCAATTCCGCCGCTGCTGTAACCGCCGCCGGAGCTTGAACTCGTCTGCTGGATATAGCCACCATCATCGCCGGCACCATTGCCGCCACCTCCGCCACCGGAGGAGCAGGAAATGGTGAAAGCCATGGCAAGAGCGAGGGTTGCCATGAATGTAAGTTTTGAAAATGTTATTTTCATAGTGTTACTCCTTGTTTGGTTCAATCCATATCCTTTGTTATTTTTGATACCTACGCTGTTTTAACTAATTTGTAGATTGCGATAAATGGACCCTTAAATAATTCCCAGATAAGTTTAAATATTCCATAAAATATACAACCAATAAGACCTTTAAAAAATCCAGCAACTAAACCTTCGAAGAAACCTTCCTTTTTAATTTCATCACTGATAACTCTCTTAATACCATATGGCGCAAACATAATAAATCCTTTAACCTCTCTAATAAAATGACCTAAGCCCAAACCAAAAAATGAACCAATCAAACTACCCATGGACTCATCGCTAGCTGAACCCAAATATACTCCAATAATTCCGCCAATGATACTGCCAATGAGAGCACCGACCATCATAATAATTATATGAACTTTCTTAGTTTTAGAATCTTCATCCAAATCACTGAGAAGTTTTTTTGCCTGTTCATCGCCCATAGAAGCAGCTTCACGTAATAACGATAATCCCTTATCTTTATCAATTGGAGTGCCAGTACCTTCAATATAGAAACATCCTAATTTTCTCTTTGCACCAGCATGACCTTCATTTGAAGCTAATTCCATCCAGTAAAAAGCTTGTCTATTGTCTTGCCAAGTTCCTGTACCAGTTGAATAATAAATTGCTAAATTATGTTTTGCTTTAGTATAACCATTACGAGCTGATTTTTCTAGCCATTTGAAAGATTCTAAATCATTGTCCATACCTTTCTTATATATTTCTGCTAATTCAAACTGAGCTTGTGCATTCCCTAAATTTGCAGCTTTTTCTGTCCAATAAAAAGCATCTTTTGTATTGGAACTATCTTTTCCAAAAATCTCATAAGCCAATTTAAGCATAGCTTCCGCATCACCTGATTCTGCTTTTTTTAATAAATTTAGGTAACTTTCATTTTCTTTTTGCTTCTCGTAATATTTATTTTCAGTATTTTCTTTTTCATTCTGTGGAAGTTGTGCTCCATTGCATATATCAATGACTTTGTCTATTATATATTTAGATGTATCTATTTCGTAGGCAACTATATCAGAATTTTTAGATAATAGAGCTTGAAGTCCTACATCTTCCATAATATAGCGAATGGTAGAATGAGGACTGTAAGATTGAAGCCTTGCTATATGCCCTCTTGAAGATAAAACAAAATTACCATTCTCTGTGAAAAAAATATTACCTGGTGAAAGCCATCTATTCTTATCATAATGTCCATTAAAGTGTCCATTATAACTTTCAACATTGTATTTTATGCCTTTGTTTAAAAAATATCCCTCAATTAGCAATCTTAATTGGAGAAGACGTTTAGTTGCGAATATTGCAATTTCCTCTGACATTTTTTACCTCACCATCATCCTTAAAATTTGCTTTTCACTACCAAACTTAACATTCACAATGTAAAGTCCTTTTGGCAAGCATACCATATAATTCAAATTATCTACTATCATTGCCAGCCTCATTAATAAGGAAAAACGCAATCAACAAGAATTCCTGCATTAACGCTACCAGAATTATCACTACGCCTAACTATTACCTCAATAGAATTAAGAGCTGGTGAGCTATCAGTTGATTGTACAATATAAGTACTACTCGTACCAATGTTAGTGCGGCGAGTGCCACTAGTAGCACTAGATGTATGTCTCCACCACTCATATGAAATCGTTCCACTGCCGCCAAGATTGTCTGTGTTTACAATGAGTGTCTGCCCTATATCAACACAAGCCATCCCAGAGGAAGTTGTTCCTCCTCCGATTATGCTTATTGTTCCTGTAAGCGGAGGAATCCCAACAATACCTGTCTGATTACTGGTTACACTACCTAAATTATTAGTACGAGTTACGGTTACAGTAATGACTGAGCCTACATCATCTGCCTGCACAATATAAGTACTGCTATTAGTACCAACAGTACTAGTTCCACACATCCACTCATATGAAATCGTTCCACTGCCGCTAAGATTAGCGATATTCGCAGTAAGTATCTGCCCTACTTGCGTAGTTCCAGTTATACTCACCGTTCCTGTAAGCGGAGAAAAAGTTATGTTTATCGGATCAGTAGTAATACTACCTAAATTATTAGTACGAGTCACAGTAACTGTAATGTTTTCGTTTGCATCATCATTCTGTAAAATATATGTACTATTATTAGCTCCGTTGATATTAGTTCCATTTCGTTCCCACTGATATAAAATCACCCCAGAGATACCACCGAGGTTGGCAGTACTTGCAGTAAGCGTATTCCCAACTTGTGCGGTTCCAATTATGCTCACTGTTCCTGTAAGCTTAGGAAACGTAATTCTATTTGTTGGCCTACTTGTAACACTCCCTGAATTTCCAGAACGAGTTACTGTCACAGCAATTGTTGAACCCGTATCGGCAACCTGCACATGATATGTACCAGTGCCACCAATAACAACATTACCATTTCTCACCCATTGAATATCCATTACACCGCTACCACCCAAGCTTCCAACATCTGCCGTCAAAACTTGCCCTACCTGTGCAGTTCCAGTTATACTCACCGTTCCTGTAAGGGACCCACCACTATCATCGCCGACATCCGAAGAGCAAGAAAAAGTTAACGCCAAAGCAAGCAAAACGCCTGCCGCCACGAAAATAGATTTTGTCCTATTCATATTAGATCTCCTTTTTTGAGAGTGATAATTTTCATAAAAATATTCAATAAACATACACCTAATCCTTCACGCAACGAACTGAATACAAGGCAGTCTTATCGTAGCAGTACCAGTAGGCATACTCGCTGTAGTAGGCCATGTACCGGCTGTAGGCGCCATCGCTACTGCACTCAGCACTACTCCACCAGAGGCCGTCGTAGCCGGCATTGCTGAAGCCAGACCAGTAGCCGTTACCGCCCGGCAGAGCCGTGAATCCGTAAGTATCTAAGCCGCTGCCAGACCCTCTTAAGTAATTTTCCCAACCACTTGCTGCCTTTAGTTTTGTTCCGGCGCATTCGCTACAGTCACCTTGGCTTTCAACATAATTCGTAAGCGTTGTCCAATCCGCATCGCTCGGAATATGCCAACCATCGGGGCAAACGCCACGATGCTTTAACTGAACTTGGCTTGCGCATTCACTCTCATTGCAACTTGCCGGAAGAGCCATAGCCGTAGCCCAATCATAAAGGCGGCCATATTTGGAACAGTTTGCTTGCACTTCTGCGAGGGATAACATAAGGATTTCATTGTCCAATCTAACATGAACTTGAGCACCTTCCCCATAACATCTGCTGCCTTCTGCCGCATAATTCAAATTCTCGGCCATCCACGTTTGAGTGCCTATCTGCACGGTGCGATAAGTTTGGCCAGCATAGGTTAATATATTAGCGTCGCTTGAATTGCCACCACCAGTGTTACCGCCAGTGCTGCTGCTCGAATTGCCAATTCCGCCGCTGCTGTAACCGCCACCGGAGCTTGAGCTTGGCTGCTGCTGGATATCGCCACCGTCATCGTCGACATTGCCGTTGCTATCTCCGCCGCTGGAACAGGAAAGAGTGAAAGCTATGGCAAGAGCGAGGGTTGCCGTGAATGTAAGTTTTGAAAATGTTATTTTCATAGTGTTACTCCTTGTTTGGTTCAATACATATCCTTTGTTTTGTTAAGCTCCAAACTTATTACTAAGTCTTGCAACAAATTTGTCCAATATTTTACGAACAAGAATATTAATACGCTGCGTATTTTTTAGCCTTTCCGCAATAGGAGGGCTAACACAATAATATAACGATATAAATGCTCGACCAAAAATTGAAGGAGCAAGAATTTCATCCCTAAACTGCCTTAAACACAATACTTCCGGCGCATCATAAGAACCGTAAACTGCCGTGGCAATATAGCAACCATTTTTTAATTTTAATTTATCTAGTCTTAATGAGGTAGCTCCCATATTAAGTTTATCCAAAGACTTTTGTGCTTTCTTATTATAGTACGATTGGCTATTCGCAGCCAAAGTTATCAAGTATCTTGCTTTTTTCAAGTCTTTTTGAATTCCATCTCCATTGGCATAATTAAGGCCAAGATTATATTGCGCTGAAGCATCGCCTTGCTCTGCTGCTTTCATATACCAATGATTAGCCGTTACCATATTTTTTGAAACGCCTTTTCCTTTGGCATACATATCTCCAAGACTTGATTGTGCAGTTATATGCCCTTGGTTAGCCGCTTTTTTAAACCAGTATGCTGTTTTGTTTAGATTTTTCTCAGCATATACCACAAGCCCACCACGCTCGTAAGCAATCCCAAGTCTATATTGAGCATTTGCGTTACCATATTCAGCGGCTCTATTCAATAGTATCATTTTCTTATCAAGTCTATCAAATTCTTTATATATGCGATCATACATATAAAAAAGTCCAAGCATCGCCTCGGTATGTCCTTGATCGATGGCTTTTTTATACCAATGCTCAGATCTTTCCAAATCTCTCATAACGCCAATTTCATTGTAATAAGCTTCTCCAAGTTTACATTGCGCATCTGCATATCCCTGTTCAGCGGCTTTAGTAAACAAATCGACTGCCTTTTTCTGATCCTTCGGCGCACCATCTCCGTTCCAATATTTGAGTCCAAGTTCAAACTGCTCATAAGCGTTAGTTGGATTGTTCTTCATATATATCTCCTTGATACCTATGTTAGAAAGGCATTGAATCATTGTTGTATTTCTTGCTTGTTTCGCCATGCCAAGTGGAGTAGTCTCACTATTGCCTTTCTGAGCTTCCGCATTAACATCTGCTCCAGCGGAAACAAGAATTTTGGTAACTTCAATATGCCCGCCAATTACCGCCGCATGAAGCGGTGTCGTATTCATATTACATTTTGCATTAACATCTGCGTTTGCGGAAATGAGAATTTTAACAGATTCAATATGCCCTTCCATTGCCGCCGCATGAAGCGGAGTTAAGCCATCATCCGTTTTCACATTAACATCTGCTCCAGCGAAAATGATAACTTTAATAAATTCAACATTACCTTTAAATGTTGCTGCATGGAGCGGAGTTATGTCAGTATCGGTTTCTGTTGCTTTGGTTTTTGCGTTAACATTAGCACCTTGTGAAATAAAATATCTCAAAATTTCCACATTGGAGTTATATCTTGCTGCAAAGTGCAGAGGAGTCCAATCTGTATTATTTTTTGCATGGATATCTGCTCCTTGAGAAACGAGATGTATAAAGACATCAATATTAGTATTGCATTTGGCCGCAATATGTAGCGGAGTTTCACCATTATTATTTTTTATGTTTACATAAATATCTCGAATAAAGTACTGCTCTGCTCCTTTGGAAATAAGATACTTCAAAATTTTAATATTTGAGTTGCGCTGGGCAGCATAGTGAAGTAAAGTCCAACCAGCCTCATCTTTCATATCAAGAATAATTCTTTTTTGTTCAATAAAATATCTAACATCTTCAACTGTCCCTTCTTTGATGGCAGAAAAAATATCTGTGAAATTCATGCTTCTGCCTCCTTTTTCTCCATTTGGTTGCCATTCCAAACCGCAGGAGAAATGATGCTTGGGAGGATTGCACATTTGTATAAAATTGAATTATTCATATCTTCCTGGCGGCCTCGAGCCTCGCCAATGGCAATGCCTTCCTCTAAGGTTTCCTCTCGCGCAACCTCAAGAGCATCTTTCATATTCCATTCTGTAAGCAGCATATTCTCAACCTCTGAGCCATTCTCTCTCAGAAAATGTAGTAAAATGTTACGATTGATGCAAGTTCTTATAGCAGCTCTTACTGCCATGTCTCGACCCATAGTCTTCAAATTCTTGTTTATCTCCGATATGAACTCGTTGTAGTCGCTCAAAACAGGGCTTCTTGAGGATATCTCTGAATTGAAGCCCTTGTTTATGTTGTAAACCTTTACAACAAGCTCAAGAAAGAAAGTCTCGCTTCTAAGCTCAAACGAATCTGATAGCTTCAGCTCCTTGAAATCAGGATGCTCTTTCTTGCCGTTGTAAAGGACTATGAACTCAGGAGTTGGGATTTTTGGTGAAAAAAGTGCATTTTTTGTGAAAACCCCACTAGCTACTCCCTACTAGCCTAACAACTTAATCAGAATTTGCTACATTACAACCTATGTTCAAAAAGTGTGCAAATTTGCTAGTTGAAAAACAGTGGCTCAAAAAGGCAGTAATCGCCAACGAACCCACTCAACTCTACACACACACACACACACACACACACACACACACACACACACACACACACAATTATGTAAACAGACATCCTTTCTGTCTGAATCAGAATTTACAGAATTTAATTTATTTTCAGAATTTTGCAATTATAAACTCCCCTCTTTTAGAGGGGAATTTCACAGCAATTCTTTCAACATCTACTCAAGGAGGTATGTATGAAAACGAGTAAAAAAGTTACTCTACTCACGGCTATATTTATAGCCATTGCATTCACAGTTTCCTGCTCCGGCGACGACGGTAGCGACGGCAAGGACGGCGCAGCCGGCTCGCAAGGAGCAAAAGGCGACACCGGAGCGCCTGGCCAGGGCATTAAAGGTGACGATGGCAATGATGGCAATGACGGAGAGTCTTGCAAATTGAAGCAAGATGAAAATGGCTCGCTCACAATAACCTGTGGTTCAGACGTAGCTGTTATTTTGTGTGGCGGTGCTTTACACGATGTTGCAACAAAGATATGCGATTTACGTGACGGCAAGCAATACGGGTTCGTAAAGATAGGCGATCAAACTTGGCTTAAGGAGAACATGAATTACGCCGGAGAAACAGGCAGCGAGAAAGGCGCATGCTATGGTGGCAACAGCTCTAATTGCGATACCTACGGCAGGTTATACACTTGGGCAGAAGCAACTGCACCGACAAATGCTATTTGCCCTGCCGGCTGGAAGTTGCCCAGCAAAGCGGACTGGGAAGAGGCTCTTGAGGAAGGCATAGATGATCTTGATCTTCAGAAAGGTGGTTTCAAATATTCTGCTGAAGGTTACGACGAATTAGGCGGTGAAGGTTGGTTTTGGAGTGAAACTCCCACTAGTTCTTCAGGAAGAGCGTTTTCTTTGAAAGTACCCAGCGAAACACTAGCAGAAGAATATAGAACGACTGGGTTGAGCGTCCGTTGCTTGAAGAACTAATGTGTAATTGTCAGAATCAGAATTGGCCGCTGGCCAATCCTGATTCTGACAAAAGAAACGCTTTGCGCTGATTTTTACTCACTCGGCCAGAGCCGAGTTCGCCCGAGACCGGCAAACTTCTGTGCTAGCTTGGGCCGGCCTATTGGCCGTTAAAAAATTGCCTACTTCGTGCCTGGCGGCACGGCAATTTTTTTCTACCTTTCCATCATGCCTACGTTGAAAAGCATTAGAGGCCGCAAGGCAGAGAGCTATGCCTGCGCATATTTGCTCAGGCAGGGCTGCAAGCTTGTAGCCAGAAACTATCGCTACAAGGGCGGGGAACTTGATATAGTGGCTAGGGATAAAAACGGCAAGTGGCTCTTTGTTGAGGTGAAATCTGTTTGGGAAGAATCTTTTGGTGCGCCGGATGTAAGGGTAGATAAGGAAAAACAAAGGAAAGTGTGGCAAACAGCCCTGCATTTTTTGCATTATCACGGCGGCTTAGACCAAATTTCAAGATTTGATGTAGCCGCCTTCGATTTTAGAGGCACAAATGAACTGAGATATTATGAAGACGCATTTGCAGCTTCACAGGTTGTCCCTAATTTAAGAATAAAAAAGGATAGAAATGCTTACTAAAAGACTTATAATTTGCCTGGATGTTAAAAACCGCAAGGTTACTAAAGGCGTAAAATTCAAAGGCAACATAGACATTGGCGACCCTGTTGAGATGGGCGCAAAATACAGCGCAGAAGGCGTTGACGAACTTGTTTTTTATGACATAACCGCAAGTTCCGAGCACAGGCAATGCGATATTGAAATGGTAAAAGATATTGCAAAAAACGTGTTTATACCATTTTCTGTTGGCGGAGGAATTCGCAACTTGGAAGATATGCACCAGGTGTTGCTCGCCGGTGCGGAAAAAGTGAGCATAAACAGCCTTGCTGTGCTTAATCCGGGCATTATAGCAGAAGGTTCCGCCGCTTTTGGCAAGCAATGCATTGTGCTTGGAATGGACGCTTTGTTTACAGGCGTTTCCGAAAAAATAAAAAGCGGTTATGAAATTGTTATTCGCGGCGGGCGTGAGCGCATGAGCATAGATGCCGTTGAATGGGCCAAGCGAGCAGAAGATTTGGGCATAGGAGAAATTTGCCTTAACAGCATAGACACGGATGGTGTGAAAAATGGTTATGAATTAAACATTACGGAACAAATTTCAAACGCAGTAAGTGTGCCTGTTATAGCAAGCGGCGGAGCCGGAGAGCCAAAGCACATAGTTGAACTGTTCGAAAAAACCCACGCAGAAGCCGCTCTTGTAGCCTCTATGGTTCACTTTGAGAGCTACAGCATAGCGCAAATAAAAAGCGAAATGAAAAGCGCAGGAATTGCGGTTAGGTAAAGCTCTCATTGAGAGCGAGTTTAACAAACGCTAGAAAAAATAAACGTGGAATAAAAGGCGAAGTCCTAGGTTGCCTCTAAATAATTCAAAAGATGTATGGCTATCGTTGTTGTTATCCCTGCTTTCGTGCCATAGTCCGGAACTCGGCGATACCAGCTCTAGCGAAACATCCATAGTAGGAGTTGTAGGTGTAAACCAGCTTATTCCGCCGGCAACGCTTACACCTATATCAACTCCGCTATATCCCGTGCCGCTCCAAAAGCCAAAACCAACGTTTGGGCCTATATGCAAAGGGAAGCGCCCAATGGAAGCGTCTGCTTTAATAAGATTAAACAGCCAATAGTAGCCTGCGCCTATACCCACAGAAGTATTATCTCCCAATTCAAAATTGCCTAAATAAATGTCTAACGTATTTTCTTTACCCATTAAACGTTTATAATCAAGGCCCCATCCGCCACTGAAGTCGCCAACCCAAAGGCCGAGCGCATTATTTTTTTGAGCAAAAGAAGCGCCGAAGCACAGAACGAGAAGTAATGCAATTTTTTTCATAATGGTAATATAGTTATTTTTTCACAATAAAAACCAACCAACCCTGAACGGCCTGCAAAATAAACACGGCATAACCCAAAAGCAAAGAGGCCAGCATTTGCTCGGAACTTAAAGCATAAGCGGTTAAAGACAGCATGCTCCATTCCCTAACGCCAATCCCGTTGAAAGAAACCGGAATAGCAACCATTAAAATTGTAACGGGGATAATAACAAAAACCAAAGCCAAAGGAACCTCTGCCCCAACAGCTTTAAACAAAGAAACTTGCACGAATACGGATAAAATTTGAGTTAAAAAAGAGCCTAGCATTGCAGCTGCCAGCCTAAACGGATATTTTTTGTATTCCCTTAGCTTTGCCGCAATTTGCCCTATTTTTCCTTTTTTAAAAGGAGAAAATGCTATGAACAAACAAAAGCCAAACAAAAATAATGTAGCCACAGCCATAAACCAAGTTGCCTGTTCCGGGATTTGCCCGGCATAAGGCAAGGCAATCCAGAACAACAGGCACAAAGCAACAAGCCCAAAAATTCTGGCTACAAAAACTGAGGCCACGCTGCCGGCTATAACATTGTGCGCTCGCCCAAGTGCAATGGAGCGGTAAGCGTCTCCGCCAAGCCCGCCCGGCGCAAACAGATTGAAAAAATAGCCGACTGCGGTATATTTTAACAAAACGCCAAGCCCTGGTTTTTGTTCTTTGGGAACAATTAGCAGATAATGCCAGCGAACGGCTTGATTAAAAATAATCAGTTCACTAAGCAAAAAAGCCACGAAAATCCAGCCTAGTTTGGCATTTTCCAAATTTGTGATTATATTGGAAACCGGAAATTTCCAGAATACCAAAACAATCAGCAAAACGCTAACCAGCAGTTTTATGGCAAACTTTATATTCATGCTTTGACTAAAATATTAACCGCAAATCGAAACACGTTTAGCGGAATAAATGAAAGTAATTTGTATGGGAATGGAATTTTTATTAGTTTGCCCGCTCTTTCGAATAGTCCGCCGTATTTTTTTCTAATGGCTTTATCGAAAACTCTGCCGTGATGTTTTGAATATATAAACCAGGAGTGGTAAAGGTCCAAAAAACATTTCAATTTCGCAAGGGTAATTTTTCCTGTTGTTAAGGAGTTTTCTCTTTGGTTGTAGTTATAAAGAGGTTTTTCCAAGAACGCTATTTTTTTTGAATTCTCAAGCGTTTGCAAGGCCACAAAGCCATCTTCGCAAACAATTCTGTTTTCCGGAAATTCCACATCTATGCAAACTTCTCTTTTGCACAGCCTGCTCCATGCGGTCACAAAAGCCTTTCCGTCCAGGAACTCCAAAAAATATTCATTCAGCGTTAAGAATTTGGTTTGCCCGCTTGCTCCTCCACGGATTTGTGTGGAATAGCCAACATCTATGCTGGCAGAACAGCTTACGTGAATTTGAACGGAACAACCTACATAATCGCAATTTTGGTTTAAACTTACATTCAGGAGATCGCTATACATAGTCGGTTCTATCCAGTCATCGCTATCCACAAAAGATATGTAGTTTCCTGTGGCTATTTTCATGCCTGCATTTCTTGCGCTCGCCAGCCCGCCGTTTTTTTTGTGCACAACTTTTATTCGGGAATCTTTTGTTGCGTATTCATCGCACATTTTCGGACAGTTATCCGGCGAGCCGTCGTTTACCAAAATTATTTCCAAATCTTTATGCGTTTGCGATAAAATGCTGTCTATGCATCTTGGCATATAAGCCTCTACATCATAAACAGGGACTATAACGGAAATTTTACAACTCTGCATGCAACTACCATTCCTATAAGCAGCATCAAACCTGCCAGCCCAATCAACAGCGCCAATCTAAGGCTTTCGGATTTATATTGCAATTCCACAACGGATTTTCCCTGCGGAACATCAAGCGCCATAAATGTGCTGAATGCATTGCTGATTGTTGCTGCTTCTCCGTTTACTTTTGCTTTCCAATATCTGTGGTAATTTTCGGAAACGAATAATTTGCCGGCTGCAGAACTTTCAACTTCAAAAACAAGCTTATCCATTTCGGAATTGATGGTTTTAACGGAACCTTGCCCTTCATAATTGTTAGTTTCGGAATTTTCTAATAACAAAATATTTCGGTAGTCGAAATCGTTGTCTCGCAATCTCTTGATTATATCGCTTTCGCTTTCCCACCGGTAATACATTTTTGCTCTACCTAAATCGCCCGGATTTTTTTGAAGGTTAATGCCTTGTTCACCATCGTAAATTATGTAACCCACATTCATTAAATCCAGCATTGCCTGATTTTGCAATTGCTCTTTGAACACTCGGTAAGTTGCTACTTCGTTATCGTGAAATCCAAGCGCATTCCTGAGTCCGTAAGATGCGAGATTGTTTCCGCTAATTCCGGGGCTTCTGGTTAAAGCGAAAATGCGAGAACGTTCGTTGGCATTTGGGCTGTCGTTTTTAATAGCTTCAATGGCTGCATGTTTTGGATTGTAATAAGCCGCTCTTTGAACATTTTGAATGTAAGGCATATTTACCATTGCCAATTCTATTGCGGCAACCGCAGCTATAACCAATATTTTTTTGGAGAACACAGCACCCACAACAGCACCGCACAAAATAATTGATACAATAACAAAAGAAGCCTGTTCACCTGCTTTAGCAAAATTGACAGGTTTAAAGTAATCGTTAACCACAGGTTTCAAGAAAAAACTAGCCAAAATCAAAAATGGTATTGACCAAAGGATTATTTGTAGAATGTATTTCTTAGGGTATGGGGCAGGTGGTGTGGGGCATAGGGTTTTCACAAAATATGCGCCGAATAGAAGCACAAAGATAGCTGCCGGAATGCTGCTCAAACTTTCCCAGGCATAGCGGAAAATTAAAATTGCGGCTATTAATATTCCGTATAGAATTGCGCCCTGTTTGAGCACTTTTTGGTTTTCCTCAAAGTTTTTGAGAACAGGAGCTGCCATAAACAAGAAGGCTAGCGGAATCCAGAAAATAGCCATGCTTGGCGCACGGAAATTTTTAACGCCGGGAATTATGTTGTACCATAGTGAAAATAAAAACGAATGTAAGCCAACTGCATAAGAAAGTGCTATAACGCATCCGAAAAACCAAAACAGAGCCGCTCGCCTGTTTCCGGGCTGCAAGCAACCGCAAAGAGCGAGAAACGTTAAAAGAGCACCTGCGCCATCGGCGTTTAGCTTAAACGGATTTTGCCCCCAATAAGAAGCAGAGCCACGCTCTCCTACATCTGTTCCGAGAAAACCCGGCACAATCATAGCGGCTAGTTCTTCGCCGTGCAGGCTCCAACTTGCTGAATGTTCAATTGTTGTTTTTTCTGAGCTTCCTCTAACGGAATCTGTTGTTGTGTATAAATAAGGCGGAATAATTTGAAATGCGGAAATCATTAAACCCACAGCCAAAGCAAGGCTAGCCATGCCCAAACGAATGCAGCGAACCCGTGCGGAAAGCGGATTTGAAAGAATCTCAAACAATGTGTAAAGCCCGGCACCCCACAAGAAAAAATATGTCAATTGCAAATGAGAAGACAGCACCATCCAAACAACGGAAAGAGCTAGATAAATTCCGTGTTTTATGGAGCCTTCACGGAGCAGCCTCATTAAGGCATACATGGCAAACGGAGCTGCGGCAAAAACCATCATTTTGCCATCGTGCCCACCATACACATAAGTGAAATATTGCGGGCTGCATGCATACAAAAAACCCAGCAGGGCAGCCCATTGCCACTTGTCTGTTAAATAACGAGCAAGAATATAAGCGGCTATAAACGCGCACCAGATTGTTAGTATGAATTTAAAACCCGTGGCTCTGTCCGGGTCCATTATGAAATAGATTAGGGCAAGCGGGTGGTAAGCGTCTGCATACAAGGCATCCAAGGTTGGAACACCGCCTAGCCTTGATGCATCCCATTCGGGCAATATTAAATTGCTTGCTCTAACATAGCGAGTGCCCACGCCGTTTAGCTGGTCGCTGTTGAGCATGAGTTTTGAACTATCGAAAACGAATTCGTTAAATACAACCAAAAGCAGCACAAGGAATGCAAGTGCCGCAACTGCTAAAATATTGTTTTGCTTCAAAGGTTATTAATCCTCTGAAGTAAGTTGTTTGTGTTTTTGGATAATAAAAAACGCAGCAACTCCGGAAACAATAACGGCAGCAGCCAAAATTATGTAAGTAACAAGCCTGTTCATAACAAAACTCCTTTTATTTACAAGTAAAATAGAAAAATTTAAAGTTGTTTATTTGAGAGCGTCGTGCTCCAGCATAAGCGTGAAATTTGTTACATCGCACACTTCGCTTGGGCCAAAGTATTGAATTGGGCCTGGATAGAGATATTCTTCTTCTTTTGCCCAGGAGTCTCTGTGCTCTGCAAAATATTTAAACGGCTTGCCTTTTAAATCCACAAGAGCTTTTTGAATAACAGGTTTGTCTGCGCCGTGCCTGCGTTCAATGTTCATCATCATTGTGGTTGGAACACCACCGGCAGTCCATTTTTCAATGCCTGCCGTTAAATTGCGAACAGAAGCCATGTAACCGGTTTTCTTATTCAACACCAAAATCGCAGCTGTGTAGCCCAGGCTGTAGCAGTAATCCGCATCAAAGTTAGATGGAGCTGCGCAACGGCCTTCGTAGCCAAAGAAATGGTTAATGGCAGCGAATTTGCCTTTGAATGCGCGAATTTTAAGCTCTTTTGAAACCATCTCAATAAGCAGTTTTTCCGTTTCAATCAAAGAAACCTGAACATTGCCGTGCGGATCGCGGTCCAGCATAAGCTGGAGTTGTATGCCTTCCGGCAAGCTTTTCAAGAGTTTTGCGGATGCTTCGGAAATGTGTTTGCAGGCTGCTTCTGCCATGTCTGCAACCTTGCCTGCGTTTTTAATTTCGGCTTCGTTGTGAGCAAGAGCTTCGTTTAGCTCGGAAATCAAAATTCCAAATTCCGGAATAAATTCAACTAAACCTTCGGGTATAAGAGCTACGCCGAAATTCTTTTTGTTTGCATAGCGAGCAACAATAACATCTACTATGAAATTTACAACTTGTTCCAAGGTAAGTTTTTCTTCCTTAACCTCTTCTGAAATAAGGCACACATTCGGATGTGTTTGAAGAGCTGCTTCCAAGCCTATATGGCTTGCGGAACGCCCCATTAGCTTTATGAAGTGCCAGTATTTTTGAGCGGAGTTTGCGTCTCGCTCAATGTTGCCTATTAATTCAGAATATGTTTTAACGGCGGTGTCAAAACCAAAAGATGTTTCTATATATTCGTTTTTCAAATCACCATCTATGGTTTTCGGGCAACCTATAACGGAGCAATCAACTTTTTTTGCGGCAAAGTATTCTGCCAAAACAGCAGCATTTGTGTTGGAGTCATCGCCGCCTATAATCACAATGGCATTCAAGTCGAGCTTTTTCACAACTTCTATGCATCTGTCGAACTGCTCAGTGCTTTCCAGTTTTGTGCGCCCACTTTGGATTATGTCAAAGCCGCCGGTGTTGCGGTATTTATCCATAAGCAAGCGGTCTATTTCAATGTATTTTCCATCTACAAGGCCGCCCGGGCCTCCTAAAAAGCCAATTAATTTTGAGCCTCCTATAACGGCTTTTATTCCGTCGAAAATACCTGCTATAACATTGTGCCCACCTGGAGCCTGGCCGCCTGAAAGCACAACGCCAACATTGAGCGGCCCACCTGTGGTTTGTTTTTCTTCTACGGCTTCAAATGTTAGAATTGGCGCACCATAGGTGTTTGGAAATAGAGACTTTATTTTATCCTGATCTCGAACCGATTCGGTTGTTTTGCCTGAATTCACAAGGGTTTTCAATGGCCCTTTGCGGAGTGAAGGCGGTAATTTCGGTTTGTAATCGGCGCGAGCCTTGCCTAAAACGGAAAGATTTTCTGACATTGTTGTTCTCCAATTGTTTGGAGGTAATCTAGAAAATTTCCACAGCAATGCTATTTATGATAATGTCTTCTTTTGGGCGGTCTCGACCATCTGTTTTTGCGCCTGCTATGGAGTCCAGGGTTTCAAGACCTTCGTAGAGTTGTCCGAAAACCGTGTAACCTTCGTTTTCCTTGCCGTCTGCAGGGTGGTCTAGAAAATGTGCGCCGTCTTTTCCGTGCACAATGAAAAACTGGCTGCCTATGGAATTGGGCGCAGATGTTTTTGCCCAGGAAACTGCACCTCTTATATGCTTTAAACGAGGATCGTAAACGTCGCCTATTCTGCTGTCTTCGCCATCTGCTGCATGGCCTCCGGTGCCGTTTTTATTTGTGAAGTCACCACCTTGAATCATAAAGCCTTTGATAACTCTATGAAACGGAACATCGCTATACTTACCCTGCTTGGCAAGCTCTATAAAATTTTCTGCTGCAACCCCAACAATTTCTTTGAACAGGCGAATTTTCATTTCACCGTGGTTTGTGGAAATAATGGCGATTGTTTCGCCACTCTGCGGAGCATCGGATTGATTGAATATTGACATTTGACTAATTTAGTAAATTCGCTGCAAAATTTCTAAAACATTCCGCTGTGCTGTGTGCAAACACGAGCAGATATTTCAACAGCTAATTGGTGCGCTTCTCTCAGAGTTTTGCCATGCAACAAGGCCGCAACAAACGACCCTGTGAAAGAATCGCCTGCGCCAACGGTGCTTACCACTTGAACTTTTGGCGTATCCAGATACGATGTTTCGCCGGCGGTAAACACATAACTTCCTGTTGCGCCCTTTGTTTCCATAACAATTTTGAGGTTATAGGTTTTCAATAAGTGCAAACAGATTTCCTGTTCGCTCATTCTGCCGAGTTCGAAAATACGTGCAGCTTCCGCGACTTCTTCATCGTTTATTTTTAGAATGTTGCAACGCAAAAGCGATTCGTGTATTACTTCTTTGCTATAAAAATTCTGCCTTAAATTGATGTCAAAAACCTTGTATGCATTTTTTGGAACAAGCTCCAAAAGGCTGTAAGTTGTTGTGCGCGATACCTCAGAACGTTGTGCCAGCGTACCGAAGTAAATCGCTTTGCAATTCTTGGTTAACTCTTTTGCGCGTTCGGTAAAAGGGATGTTGTCCCAAGCAACATTTTCGCATATTTCATATTGCGGAACACCTTTGCTGTCCAATGTTACCCGAACTGTACCGGTTGGATAATCAACGGACTCAACCAGAAAATTAAGTTTTTTCTTTGCCAAAACATCTAAAAGTTCAGAACCAAGCGAGTCTTTGCCGACTGCGCTCACAACATGGCCATCAAAACCAAACTGAGAAGCGTGATATGCGAAATTGGCAGGCGCACCGCCGATAACTCTCCGTTCTGGAAATATATCCCAAAGGACTTCGCCTATGCCTATGATTTGGTTCATAGAGGTAATATAGTAAGCGAAATTAGAAAAAATCTATATTATGTTCTATGCTTTTTAAATACCACATTTCCGCACCGCGTGCAGGTTTTTATGACATCACATCAAAAGTTCGTGAAGCCATTGTCAAAAGCGGCATAACAGATGGAATCATTGCTGTTTACTGTCCTCACACTACAGCAGGAATCACAATAAATGAAAATGCCGACCCAGACGTAGTCCATGACTTGCTCATAGGCTTAGACAACGCATTTCCCAACCGAGCTGAGTTCCGCCATGCCGAAGGCAATAGTACGGCTCATCTTAAGGCGAGTGCGATTGGCTCAAGCGCAACAATAATTGTGAATGAAGAAAAACCTGTTCTTGGAACATGGCAGGGTGTTTATTTTTGTGAATTTGACCCGCCAAGGGAGAGGACTTTTTTTGTGAAAGTGGTAAAAGGTTGATATGTCAATATTTCGCACCGGAGGGTATCGCATTGCATTTGCATCTATTCTTTTGGCTATAATTTGTTACATCGTTTTTATGATTTATGCCTTGCCAGCTATACTCAAACCTTATTTAGAGAGAACCGCTGGAGAGATGATTGGCGGAGAAGCACGCATTGGCACTATAGAGGTTCGCCCTTTTAAGCTTGCACTTACGGTGCGAGATTTTTTTGCCGCAAATAACACAGCTAAATTAACCTGGGATTCTCTTTACTTTGATATGAAGCTGCGTTCCATACCCACACGAAGCATTTCTTTGGATGAGTTGCGTATTCACAATTCGCATTTCACTTATACCTTGCTGCAAAAAAAAGAAAATGAATTTTCAATTGTAAAGTTTATTACGGAGTTTTTTTTGGCACGGACAAATAAGCCTGTGAATATTGAACATTTTATTATACACAGCGGTGCTTTGGAAATTCTGGATAAGCGAGATGAAAATGAAAAACGGTTCAGCATAAATCCCATTTCTTTTTCTTTGGAAAATTTTTCTACGCAATATTCTGCCGGGCAAGGCAACAATTACAATTTGCAGTTTACGGGTTTAAACGGGGGCTTTTTCCGCTGGAATGGAAGTTTGCAATGGTCGCCGTTTGTTTCTGAGGGTGAAATGGAAATTCGCGGTTTGGATGTTCTTCAGTTGCGCGATTTTTATCAGGAATATTTGCCATTTGTTTTGCAAAACGCCGTGCTGGATTTGCGTACACACTATAAAGTTGTTGAAAATCCGGAATTTGGTTTTGAACTGGAAAATACGAATTTGGTTTTGAATAAACTTTCTCTGTTTGCAGACAGTTCAAAGTTTTCAATGCAGGCAGCATCCATGCAGGCAAATTCCCTGCAGTTATCCACAATTAATCGCACTCTTTCTGTTGGTAGTGTTGCATTAGACTCTGCCAGCGTGCGCTATGTTTTGCATGAAGTTCCGCATCCTAACCACCATGCGTTTGAGTTTATAGGCTATAATGCAAATGCGCCGGATACCATTCTTGCAAATGCGAATATGTTCGGCAAATTTTTGGAAAAAGCCAAGAACTTGCCGCATTGGCAAATCAAGATAGACTCAATGCAAACCATGTATGCAGAAATTGAGGTTGTTGATTCTGTTTCAACGCTTGCTACAGAGCATAGTTTGAACGCTATGCAATTGTCTTTTGCAAATATCAGCAATAATGCTTCCGATAGCGTTTATGTTGGCGGCTCGGCTTTGTTCAACTCCGGGGAATTGAGTTTAAATGGCACCATGAATTTATTTCCATTGCAGGTTTTTGGAAATTTAGATATAAAGAAATTACCATTGGTATCATTGAAAAATTATTTTAATCGGGAAAATGAGTTTGTTTTGCAGCAGGGTCAGTTATCAGCTCATTTGAATATGCGTTGGCATAAGGACTCCTTGCTTTTCATTGGAAATGCGGAAATAGACACTTTGTTTTTGCAAGGAAATAATCGTGAATATATTAAAACGCAACAAGCACTTGTTAAGGGCTTAAATATTATGTTTGCGCCAAGCTCAAGTTTGCAAATGACTAATGTAAATCTCCAGTCTCCGGCTGCATATTTTGCCTTGTCGGAAAAAAAACAAAAGCCTAAGCCCAAGAAAAATTCACAGGATAAGCCATTTCCGTTTTTAATCAATCAGATTAATTTCAACAGGGGTATTTTATATATAAGAGATGAAGATCCTTCTACGCCATTTTCTTACCAAATAAACGCAATACAAGGCAATTTGCGAAATTTTTCCAATCAAAAACGCAATGCGGATTTATCCATGCAAGGCAAAATGGGTGGTTATGCGCCGTTTTCTCTAAAAGGCACTCTAAATTTGCACGGGAAGCTCCCTAAATACAAATTCCATTTGGAAGCTGCTAACCAGGATTTGGTTGTTTTTTCGCCATATTCCGGTAAATACGCAGGTTACCGCATTTCCAAAGGGCAGGTGGCTTTGAAAGTGGACTGCGATATAGAAAACAATAAAATGAATTCCAATAATAATGTTGTGATACAAGATTTAACTTTCGGGGAAGCTGTGAAAAGCGAAGAAGCCACTAATTTGCCGGTGCGTTTGGCTACCGCCTTGTTGAGCGATAAAAACGGCGTTATAGATTTGGATGTTGCTGTGTCCGGCGATTTGGATGACCCTGAATTTAGTGTTGGCAGTTTGATATGGAAAGTTATAAAGAATTTGCTTGGCAAGGCGGCAGCAGCACCTTTCAGAAGTTTGATGGCTTTAATCGGTTCCAACTCAGACCCGGAAGTTATCGCATTTGCTCCGGGTTCCGATCAGCCGGATAAAGCGCAGCAAGATGTTTTGAGGCAATTGTCGCAGGCTTTGATGCAACGCCCACAACTGCAATTGGATATATACGGAAACGCAGATTCTGCTCAGGATGGTAGTGCCATAAGAGATGTGAAGCTTTTGAGAACGCTTACTCGCAATATGCCTACTTCCGGGAAATGGACTCCTGCCTCTGCCGAGAAACATCCTTTGCGAGACACCTTGTTTGCCTATTATCAGCGTACAGAAAAGAAGGACTGGCAAGCAGTGTTGCAAAGCATTGACCCTGCCGGCACAGGCACGGAAGAATCGCTTGTGCAAACCGCTCGCAAAATTTGGAGTGAGTTGCAAATTCGCCAGGAATTGAATCAGAATGAATTGCATTTTCTTGCCGCAGCCAGAGCACAAAACATTAAAATGGAACTGCTCAGCATCAATGCTTCTCTGGGTGAGCGTGTATTTGTGGTAAACGATGGAACACTCTCCAAGCACACTGTGGATTTGAAGATTAGGGAGAGGTATTAGATAATTTATCTAGTCCACAAAATTTTTCTATATTTCAACATACACTAGAAAGGAGTGAAAATGAATATTTATTCTTTAGGCATGCTTGTGCTTGCAGTTGTGGCCCTTGTTCTGATTTACCTGTTGGCCAGTTTCTTTAGCTTGTGGTTGCAGGCTTTGTTTTCAAAAGCCAATGTAAGTATTTTTCAGCTTTTGGGAATGCGCCTCAGAAAAGTCAACCCTCGCATGATTGTCGAGGCTCGCATTTTGAGCGTTAAAGCGGGAATACCGGTAGAAACAAACCTGCTGGAAGCGCATTATCTTTCCGGCGGAAACGTGCTTAGAGTTGTGCAAGCGGTTATAGCAGCGAACAAAGCAAATATAAACCTTTCTTTTGCAGAAAGCGCAGCTATAGACCTTGCCGGCAGAAACGTTTTGGAAGCTGTGCAAATGAGCGTTAACCCGAAAGTTATCACAACGCCCAAAGTCAGCGCAGTTGCTTTAGACGGCATTCAGTTGCAGGCTGTAACGAGAATAACCGTGCGTGCAAGCATTCGCAAACTTGTTGGCGGAGCAGGCGAAGAAACCGTTATTGCCCGTGTTGGCGAAGGCATAGTTAGCTCCATTGGCAGCGCAAAAACACACAAAGAAGTTTTGGAAAACCCTAACATGATTTCCAAAAAAGTTTTAGCGAGCGGCTTGGATGCCGGAACTGCTTTTGAAATTCTCTCCATAGACATTGCCGATGTTGACGTTGGTCATAACATAGGAGCAATTTTGGAAACAGACCGTGCCGAAGCAGATAAAAAAATTGCGCAGGCAAAGGCAGAAGAAAGGCGCGCAATGGCCGCCGCCGCCGAGCAGGAAATGAAAGCCAGAGTTGTGGAAATGCAGGCAAAGGTTGTAGAAGCAGAAGCTCAAATTCCGCTTGCGATGGCAGAGGCTTTTAGAAGCGGAAATTTGGGTGTTATGGATTATTACAATATGCAAAACATAAAAGCCGATACCCAAATGCGTGCTCAAATTTCCGGAGCTTCAGAGAACGAATCTGGGAAATAAACAGTAGATGGAAACCCTACTCATATTTTTGCTAATAGCCGGCATCCAAATGGTTGCGGCATATCTCAAGCAGAAAAAAGCGGCTAAAAAAGCAGCCGAGAGAAAGAATGTTCCTATACCGTCTGCAGAACATCAAGAAGCAAGCCCTGTTCCCGACCCATTCAAAGAAATACGAGAAGCAATGGGCCTGCCTCCGGCAGAAGAATATGCGCCAGAACCTGAAGCCGAACCAGAACTCGAACAAACGCTTGAACCTGAACCAAAGCCCGAGCCAATGTGGATAATAGAGCCGGAGCGCTTGGAAGGACTTCGCCCAAGAGTGTTGGCAGAAACGCAACAACCGGTAGCAGAGGATTCGGAATGCAAAAAAAACAAAATCAAAATTGATATAAGCAAACTATCGCAAGGCATTTTATGGACTGCAATTTTGCAAGAGCCTCGTTACAAAAAGAAATGGAAACATGCTTAGTCTCGCCTCTTCCGTTGCAGATCTTGCCGTAGAAAAAATAGAGCTTTTCATACTCGCTTTGGTTCGTGTATCCACAATAATTTTTCTGTTGCCGGCCTTTACAATGAATTCTGTGCCATCAACCATAAAGGCCGCAGTTTCCGTGTTGCTAACCATTCTGGTTTATCAGCAAATGCCTCTGGTCAGTTTTGCCATAGCAAATTCTCCTACATTCTTTTTTATGATTGTTTTGGAGCAGATTTTCATAGGGCTTATTATAGGCTTTACCACTGGTTATTTGCTTTACTTTGTGATTATGGCCGGCGAGTTTATTGCACGTGACATTGGCCTTATGCAAGGTTCAACGAATCCTTTTATTGAATTTCAGAGTAATTTTTATTCAATACTTTTTCCAATTCTTATGATAGTTATATTTTTCGCAAGCGGCGGACACTTTTTTTTCATAAGAGTGCTGTTTGAGTCTTTTCAATATATTCCAATGGGAAATTTTGTTTGGGATACCCGCAGTTTCGCAGAAATTTTAATATTGCTTTCTGCCAGTTCATTTGTTGTTTCTTTCCAATTTGCAGCCCCTGTTATGGCGATTATTTTTTTATGCACGGTTGCGCTCGGACTTATGAACAGAGTGATGCCGCAAATGCAGGTTTGGATACTTGGCATTCCGCTGAAAGTTATTTTTGGAACTCTGGTTATAATTTATACTTTGCCTACAATGGTGCAACTTTTCAATGCGCATTTTGAATCTTTGCAGCGTGCTCTGTTTGCGATTTTAAGAGCGGGAGCACCTCGATAAATGGCAGAAGACGAAGATAAAACCGAAGAGCCTACCGCCAAGAAAAAATCGGATGCTATTAAAAAAGGGCAAATAGGGCGTTCGCAGGATTTGTCATCTGCGATTTCTCTTATAGCGGCTTTGGTTGGCCTTTATTTTTTCGGTGCCGATTTTGCCGGTTCATGCAAAGCAATTATGCGTGAATTTTTTACAGCTTACACAGATTGGCAGCCAACCGTATCAAATCTTTCTGCGCTTGCGTTTTATATAATGAGTACTTTATTGGACATGCTTTTGCCGCTCCTCATGTTTTTCCTGATTATCGGTTTGCTTGGCAACTTGGCTCAAGTCGGTTTGCATTTTTCGTTTGAAAAACTAAAGCCTAAATTTTCAAATGTATTTTCTTTGTCCGGTTTAAAAAAGATTTTCGGTAAAAACACATGGGTTGAACTCATTAAAGGCATTGTTAAAATAACCATAGTCGGGATAATTTCTTACAATGTTATAATGGATCATTACGAAGATATTTTGTACATGGCAGATATGCAAATAGGAGTTTTTTGCGCTTATTTGATAGACATTTTGGTTGAGCTGCTTTTGAAAATAATTCTCTTTTTGCTTATACTTGGAATTATTGATTTAATTTATCAAAAGAGAAAAACTCATAGTGAAATGAAAATGACCAAAAATGAGGTTAAGGATGAGCACAAAAATTCGGAAGGTGATCCTAAAGTCATAGCCGCTCGCAAAAAGGCTCAATATAAAATGTATCAGCAGTTTATGATGAAAGAGGTTCCAACAGCAACTGTGGTAATAACCAACCCGACTCATATTGCAATAGCGCTTCGTTACGAAAGAGGCAAGGATCAGGTTCCGGCGGTGGTTGCAAAAGGAACAGACAAAACTGCGGAACGCATAAAGGAACTCGCAAGGGAAAACAATGTTCCCATAATTGAAGATAAGCCTTTGGCCTGGGCCATGTATGATGTTGTTGAAGTGGGTGACCCATTGCCGGCAGAATTTTTTGCTGCTGTTGCGGAAATTTTGGCTGTTGTGTTCAAGCGAAAAGAGGCTGGATAATGCCTTTTGTTTTTGCTGTTTTGCTTTTCGTTTCTTTTTTGTTTGCCGAAGATGAATATGTGTTTGACCCGTTTGCGGAGCGAATGGGCGCAGGTTCCAGAGAGATTGCCAAAGGAGGCACGGGGGTTGCAGACACAAGCGCGTTTTTTGCCGCCTATTGGAACCCCGGAATGCTTGCGTTCAAGAGGCATATTGGTGCTGCTCTGCATGCTGAACATAGCAGCCAAAGCAGGTCAGGCGGTTCTTTTGGCATTGAAGGCGGCGCTGGGAACAGAATGGGAGTTGGAATGGTGTTCATCTTAAGAGGAGATGAGGATATATTTTGGGAAGACCAAGACAGAAATCCAATAGGCCATGCTACGCCATTATTCATATTCGGATACACCGGCCTCGGTTACAGAATTAGCAAAAAAGACGGTTTTGGCGTTTCGCTTTCCATGATTTATGACAGGCTGGATTATAACAAGGACATTGGCTTTGTAAGCGAGTTTCAAAGTCCGCTTTCTTTTGATTTGGGTTGGTTCAGATTTTGGAATGAAAAATGGCAAAGCGGTTTGCAAATTCGCAATTTAGGCTTTAACTCAAAACTTTCCGCATCTTGGCGCAGAAATTTAAGCAGAGAAGGGGATGGCGTATATGCGCTTCGCCCAAAAACTTTTGAAGCTGGACTTACGCACAGAAACTTGCTTTTAGGCAAACCGGCTTCCGTTTCGCTTTCTCTCTTGAGCTACCAGGAAGCAGATACGCTTTTTGTTTTCGATCCGGACTTGCACTCTTTTAAAAGCAAGTTTGGTTTTGAATGGAGAGTAATAAATAACGGCGATTTGCGTTTTGGCATAGACCATAAAAAGCCATCAATAGGATGCGGATATGCGCTTGACGCAGGCTCTAACGTTATCTTTATAGATTACGCCTGGCCGCTATCATTAACGCTTAGAATGAAGTTTTGATTTTTAGAATTTTTTATATTACGCAACATGGCAAAGATTTTAGAAAAAGAACAACTTTCGAGTGACGTATATAAATTCGTAATCGAAGCGCCTCTTATAGCAGAAGAGAGGCAAGCTGGGCAGTTCATAATTCTGCAAACTGATTTGGAGAGCGGCGAACGTATTCCACTTACCATAGCAGATGCCAGCAAAGAGAATGGAAGCATAACCATTATTTTTCAGGCTGTAGGCAAAACTACAATAGATTTATCTCAATTTAAAGTCGGCGACAGCATACCGGTGCTAACAGGTCCGTTAGGTTCGCCAACGCATATTGAGAATTTCGGGCATGCGGTTTGTATTTGCGGAGGCATAGGCGCAGCCCCAATGTATCCTATAGCGCAGGCCCTCAAAAAAGCAGGCAACAAGGTAACGGTTATTCTAGGCGCAAGGCGGCAAGACTTGATAATAATGGAAAAAGAGCTTAGGAGCGTGGCAGACGAATTTGTAGTTTGCACAGATGATGGCTCCTACGGCAGAAAATGTTTGGTGACAGAACCTTTGAAAGAACTTTGCGAAGGCACAAAACCGAATTTTGCCATAACAATAGGCCCTCCGATAATGATGAAATTCTGTGCGGAAACCACAAGGCCTTACGGAGTGAAAACTTATGCAAGCCTTAACAGCATTATGGTGGACGGCACAGGAATGTGCGGCTGCTGCAGAGTTACCGTTGGAGGCTCTGTTAAATTTGTGTGCGTTGATGGCCCGGAGTTCGATGCGCATTTGGTGGATTGGAGCAATATGCTAAAAAGAATGGGAACTTACAAGCAACGTGAAGCTTTGGCAAAAGAAAGAGCACTTGAAAAGTTGAAAACGGGTGAGAATTGCAAATGCGGAATATAAAATGAATATTTATTGGATTTTCCAGATAATTCTGGGGCTTTTGGGGCTAAGCCTGCTTGTTTTCATTCACGAGCTTGGGCATTTTTTGGCGGCGAAGTTTTGCGGAGTCAGAGTTCTTGTTTTTTCCATAGGTTTTGGGAAAAAATTATTTGCAATAAACAGGAACGGAACAATTTACTGCATATCTGCCATTCCCTTTGGCGGTTATGTAGCGATGGCTGGTGAAAATCCCGAACAGGTGCGTGAAGACAAATCTGATGATTTTCACGTGCAGGCAATATGGAAGCGTGCGCTTATAGCATTTTCCGGCCCGGCGTTTAATGTGGTGTTCGCATTCTTTTTGCTTACCGGCATTTATATGATTGGAAATCCGGAGCCTGTTTCCGACAAGTTGATTGTAGGCGTTGTTGAGCGAGAATCTCCGGCAGAAACAGCCGGCATTGTAAGCGGAGATACCATTCTTGCGATAGGCGGGAAAAAAGCAAACGGCTGGGAAAAACTGCGAGAAGAAATAGGCATAAGCATTGGCCGCCGCATTGAGTTTGAAATAGGAACGGAAAGCGGCAGAAAAACAGTCTATGTGGTTCCGGAAGAATTGGACAATTTAGGGATAGGAACAGCTGGTATTCACCCAAGGCACAGGGTTTTTGTAGCGGCAATTCCGTCTAAAGATTCTCCGGCTGGGCAAGCCGGCATTGAGCAGAACGATACGATTTTGAGCGTTAACGGGTATATAATAGGTTATTATCAAGATATGATAAACATTGTTTCCGCTTCAAACGGAAGCGCTCTTGAAGTTGTGCATTTGCGTGCTTCGCAAAGCGGAACAGACACCATTTTGTCTTCAATCGTTCCTTATTGGAACGAAAAAGAAGAGCGTTATTTGATAGGCGTTCAAATGGGGTTGGCTCCTCCTCGCGACGAATTAAAAGTTGTTCCCCAGCCTCTTGGCACTGCTATGGTTATGGCTGTAGAAAGGAGCTACATTATGGGAACGGCGGTATTCAGGTACATTTCTCGCATTGTTCAAGGCGAGGTGAAGCTGAGAGCGATGAGCGGCCCTGTTGGCATTATGCAGGTTATAGGCCTTGTGTGGCTTGAGAATTTGAAAAGAGCCGTGTTTTTGCTTGCGCTTATAAGCATAAATTTAGGCGTTATGAATTTGCTGCCTCTTGCAATCACAGATGGTGGAGTTCTGTTGTTTCTTTTAATAGAAAAACTGCGAGGCCGCCCTATTTCGCAAAAAAACCAGGCTCGCATTCAGCAAGGGGCTGCAGCTTTTTTCATAGCGCTATTCGTTTACATAACCTTCATAGACTTGAGCAGAGGCTCTATGCTTATGAGGTAATAAACTCGTATTTTCTATATTATACACTCTTTAAGTTTAAGTTTATCAGAGGTAATGATGTACAAACGTGTTTTAGTTGCTAACAGAGGCCTTATACAGGCAGCTTGTGTGCGTGCTATAAAAAGTCTTGGCGCAGAAGCCATTGCGCTTTGTGAAGAAGGGGATTTTAATCAGGTTGGCGTGCGTGAGGCCAGCCGGGCTTTCATTATAAGCTCGGAGAAAAAGAGTTCGCCATACCTTGATGTGGAAAAGGTTGTGCGTGCAGCCGTTGAATGTAAAGCCGATGCTGTCCATCCTGGTTATGGATTTTTGGCGGCAAGTTCGGAATTGAATAAAAAATTATCCGAGCAAGGCATAGATTTTATCACTTCAACAGGCATAACAAAAGGGAGAACCCCTGCCGAAGAGAAAAAGCGTTTAAACGAAGCTGCTCTAAAAGCCGGCATAACGGTTTTGCCGCATAGTGAAGTTTTTGAAGACACGGCAAAACTTGCCGATGAAGCAAAGAACATAGGCTACCCTTTAATGGTTAAAGCAGCAAGTGCTGCCGGAGGAAGGTGCATTAGGGAAGCCAAAAGCGCAGCAGAACTGCAAACAGCCATAGACAGTGTTTTGCGCCAATGCGAACGCTTTGGTTATGCAAAAAGCCTTTATTTGGAAAAAACTTTAACTTATCCCCACATAATATCTTTCCCTATTCTGCGTGACAAAACCGGAAATTACGTGATTTTCCCGGAGCTGGAAGGCTCTGTGCAGTTCCGTTTCCGCAAAATGCTGGTGGAAACCCCAAGCCCTTACCTTTCAAAGGAAAACAGAGGCAAAATAATGTCTTTGCTGCCTGTTCTTATAAACGGCCTTGACATAGTGGGTCATGCAAATGTGGAATTTTTTGTGTCGGAAAACGATATTTACCTTATTGATGTCAAAGAAAACATCCAGCATTTCCATGGAGTAACCAACCTGCTCACAGGCGTTGATGTTCTGCGTGAGCAAATAAGGTTACATTCCGGCGAAACGTTGCATTTAAACAAAGACAGCATAAGAAGAGATGGCTCTGTTATAGCTGTAAATATCGAAGCTGTAGATGTATATAACAATTTCTCACCGTCTCCCGGCAAAATAGAACGCATGTTTGTTCCTTATGGCGAAGGAGTTGTGGTTCAAAGCCCATTTGTTTCGGGCGATACTGTTTCTCCAAACTACGAATCTGTTTTGGCAAAAATCATGGTGTATTCCGGCACAAGAGAAAAGGCAATTTCGAGCATGGAATCTGCGCTTTCAAATTTCCGCATGGAAGGCATAAGCACAACGCTTCCGTTCTTGCGTGGCGTGTTACAGCACCCGGACTTTTTAAATCTCAAATGGACAGGAATGCATTTGCACTACGAAAGCAGAGTGAGTGAGGTTCTGGAAAACATAAGCAATCCGGAAGAAGAAGAACAAGCAGCCCTTTTGGCGGCTCTTGCGCTCAGCACAGACAGCAACGCCTCAACCATTATGGCTAATGCCGAGCACGGCGGTCTTTTGTGGGCAATGTTCAAAGGCAGCCGCAATCCCCTCTAGCCAAATCTAAGAGCGAAATAGAGCAGTGCATTAACGAACAAAAGCACCTGCTTTTAACCGCTCCTACAGGCACCGGAAAATCGTCTTTTTTGCCGTGGTTTTTAGCAGGCGAAAACGGGCGAGTTCTGGTTTTGCAACCACGCCGTTTAGCCGCAAGAGAGCTTGCGAAATTTTTGGCAAGCTTTTGCGGAGAATCCGTTGGCTACAAATTTCGTTTTGAAAGCAAAGTAAATAAAAACACAAGAATTTTGTTTCAAACTTATGGCAGCTTTTTAGCCGAATATTCTCAATCACATAAATTCGATTGGATAATTTTCGACGAGTTTCACGAGCGAAGAGCGGAAATGGATTTGCTTTTAGCGGCAATGCTTGCCGGAGAGCAGAGGGTAGCGGTGCTTTCTGCGGAGCTGGAAAGAGAGGCTTTGGAAAACTATCTGGGTGTCAAATGCTTGAGAATTGAAAATCCAGGTTTTCCTGTGGAAATAATTCATCAGGAACCGAAAGCCGGAGAGGCGCTTGTGAATCAGGTGGAGCGTGCCGTTAAAAACGTTTTATACAATGGAATAGACGGAACGATTTTGGTTTTCTTGCCCGGCAAGGCGGAAATTTCCCAATGCAAGGAAAGAGTAGCCCAGAGCCTCGGAAAAAGCGCACCTGAGCTGCTTTCTCTTTTTGGCGGCCAGCTGAAAGAGGATCAGGAACGTATTTTTGAGCAAAGCCAGAGCACAAGAATTGTTTTCACCACGAACATAGCCGAGACTTCGCTTACAATTCCAAATGTGAAAGCGGTTATAGATTCCGGATTTGAGCGAATGGCTTTTGACGAAACGGGGTTAAGAACTTTGCGGCTTTCCAGAATTGCAATGCAAAACGCTGTGCAAAGAACGGGCCGAGCCGGGCGCACACAGAAAGGTTTGTGTGTGCGCTTGTGGAGCAAGCGTGAAGAGGGAACCTTTGCGCAGGCGATAAAACCCGAAATTGAACGCATAAACCTGTCGAGGTTTATGCTCCAGAAAATTTCGCTTGAAACCGATTTAGGAAAAAGCATTTGCCTGCTCGATAAAATTAAGGAAACCGATGCCCTGCAGGAACTGCAAAATTTGAATTTGATAGATTCCGATAAAAAAATAACAGAGCTTGGCAAAAAAACTTTGCAAATTCCCGTACAGTCTTTGGAGCTTGCCAGTGCTCTTGCTTTGCAAGAAAGCCTTTCAAAAACTATTTTGGCGATGGCTGTTATTTTAGAGAGCGAGAGCAAAAGCGGAAATATATTGCATTTGGCAGAAGACAGAGATAAGTGGGGGCGTGAGGAAAAATTGCATTTTGAGCAATTGGTGCGTTTTGTTGGGGCACAAGATTTTGATCCCCAACAAAACGCAATAAAATTTTTATTATCCGTTTTTCCTAATGCCATAGCCTTTAAAAGCAGTGGGGAACAATCGTACAAAACAAAAGATGGCATTTCTGTTTTTTGCGAATCTAAAGAGAAAGCTATTCTGGTTTTGGGTTTGATGCGTGGAGGGAATAAAACCACAGCAAGGCTTTATGCTCCTGTTCCGGAGGAATATCTTGAAAAAACGCAATCGCATTTGGAGTTGCAATGGAAAGGCAACCAATTTGTGGCTATGCGAGTTACTTCTTTTGGCAGAGAGGAGTGTTCCGAGCGGCGCATTTTGGAAAGCCAAACTTCCGCAGCGTGGAAAGCCTTAATGGAAAAAGAGGATTTCACAAGCCAATGGTTAACAGATGCAAATTTAACATTGCTAGCCAAAATGAAACTTGCTTCACAGTTTTTTCCTGAACACAATTTTCCGAAATTTGATGAATACGATTTCTCTTTGATTATGGATGAATTTTGCAACGGAATTTTTTTGCTGCGTGATTTGAGTGAAGAACGATACAAAAAAATTATTGAAGATTACTTTGGGAATTATTGGCTTGAATGGTTGCATAAAAATTTTCCGAACACTTTAAAGCGCGCAAAATATTTGTATGGTTCGGATATAGTGGAACTTTCTGCGAGAATCGGCGATTTTATGGGGATGCAGGGCGAGCATTTTATTGCAGAAGGCCGTTTGCGAGTTCGTTACGATATTTTGGCACCCAATTACAGAACTGTTCAAAAAACGTGGAATTTGACTGACTTCTGGAAAAATACTTACCCGGAAATTCGCAAAGAATTAAGAGGTCGCTACCCTAAGCACCCTTGGCCTGAACAAGTTTAAGTTTGCACACAAACAGGTTTTTATTTTCAAGCAGGCCTTGTGGCAAGCGAACTGCATTTTTTTCGGTTATAACAACAGGCAAGCCGAGTTTCAACGCTTGCTCCGTTTTTTTATGGATATTAAAATGGTCCGGGCAATCTATTTTTTTTACTATGGAATAATTCTTTTCAAGACCGGAAAAAAATCTTTGTGAGCGAGCTATTCCCGAAACAGCAATTATTTCCGAGTTTCTCGGCAGGTGTTTCGGAGGCTCCATTGAAAAAATCAAGTCTGCGGTTTTAGCGGTGCTTTCCCATTCCATTGCGCATTTTTTTATGCATCCTATTTCAGGGTGGTCTTTCCACAAACTTCGGCAATTTCCGTGCGGAATTATGTCACACAAACTTTCTGCGCATTCGCCCCACGTTAAGCAAACCCAAAAAGCGTGGCTAATGCGGCGGTCTTCCATACCATCATCGCTAATTAAAACATCGAATTTGCCATCCAGTTTTTTGCAAAGCTCATAGCGATTCCCTGTGAAAGTCTCAAATCCTTTTTTATTAAACCATAGGTTTTCATCGCCTGTGTTTTTGCACAGAATTGCAATTTTAAGCCCTTGAAGCTCAAGTTTTTCCGCTAAAAACGCAACATAAGGAGTTTTGCCAGCTCCACCGGCCAAAAGACTTCCTATTCCCAAAAGCGGTGTTGTGAAATGCGTATTTTTTTTAGGTGCAAGCCTTGTTTTTGAATCAATTAAATAGCCCAAACGCCAAAGTGCAGCAAGTGGAAGATAAAGGGGAATCACAGAAATAAGGTAGAAAACAGTTTGTGCGTACAAAATCTTATTGCTAACCCTGCCTGTCAATATCCGCAAAGGCGTTCTCAATGCGTTCCGTATGATACATCGGGTACATTTGCATTATGTATTCTATCAACTTTGATTCTTCCCATTTCAAAAGCAAAGAAACAGTATCTTCGCTTTTATACTCTGCGTATTTTTCTAGTAAATATGCAAAAAAAGCTATTTCGTTAGACATAAGCATCTCCTTTTATATAAGATGATTCTCTAGGGTCTCCCTTTTCTTTTTCCGCTTTATACATATCAAAAATTACAAGCGGCGATTCTCTGAACAGCTTTGTTTCGTAATCGGATAGCATTTTATAGGTTTCCGAATAGATAAAATTCTTCATCGCCATTTCATCGCTAATTTTATATTCTGCGCTTATTTTTGGAATAAGCCAGGAATGGAAAAAGTACAACATATCGCTGCTAACACGGTTCATAATTCCACTATCTCCTGCAACTGCAAAAAACTAAGCGCTAAATCATTTTTGAATACATATTGGTCCGTCAATTTATTTGCCATAATATCATTTAGAGCCACAGGAGCGTATAAATCCTTGTTTCTCGCATTCATATAAGCTTGCAGAACAGGCATAGTTTGGTCGTTTGCTACCGCTCCAATAATCAAATCGTAATTATCACCTTTGTATGTCTCCAATCTATGTTCGCAAACAAAATCCAACCATTCTTTATTTGCCGTTTCAAATTTTCTTGTATTTAATTCTTGCATATAACTTTCTTTTAGTTCATATATATTCAACAACAATTTTCCAACTTTTGTTCTTTTTACAACAACCTTTGCCCAATCTCCAGCCTGTTTTTTGTCGCTGGTTGTGTAAAAACCAGTGCCAAAATCCAAAGCTCTGTTTGGAGTTATGATTTTTGGCGTTTCAAAACGAATATTTGTTCCATGGTAGAGGAGCATAGTTGTAAGATAGAAAATCGCACCCCTGCAATTTTCTAAATTCCAAATCAAATGATTCTCGTCCGCTATGTCCTTAAAGAACATATTGCCCCGTTCTTTGCGGCGCTTTTCGTTACTACATTTTTATTTGTTATAAACTTTTTAGTTGAAGTGCTCGATAAAGTTCTTTCAAAAGGAATTCCGGCGCAAATTGTTTTGGAAATTTTTGCGCTTAATGTAGTTTGGATGATAGGGCTTGCTGCGCCTATGTCTGTGCTTGCTGCTACGCTTATGACTTTTGGCAGGCTCTCTGCAGATAGAGAAATTACCGCTATGCAGGCGGCAGGCATTTCTCCGCTTTCGCTTATGCGGCCTGTTCTCATATTCTCAGCCTTGCTCACCGTGATGCTTATAATATTCAATAACTGGCTTTTGCCGGAAGCAAATTACCGAAGCGCAATGTTAATGCAATCCATAAGCCGAAAAAAGCCTCACGCTATGATAGACGAAGGCAAGCTTATGAACCAGTTTCCCGGCATACAGTTGTGGGTTTCCCGCATAGACAACCAAAGCGCTAGGCTTTACGGAATTAAAATTTTTGAAATAGGCAATAACTATCCGAGAGTTGTAACGGCAGACAGTGCTTCAATGGAATATGTGGATAGAGGCGCAACTCTTATGCTTCATTTGAAAAACGGAGAAAACCATTTCGTTGACCCGAAAGACTCGGAACGCTATTTCAGAATTCGTTTTGCAAATCAGGATTTCGCAATACAAAATGTTGATGACCGCTTTGAGCGCACAGATAAAAAATCCAGAGGCTACAGAGAAATGCCAATAGAGACCATGATGGAAGCACTGGAGGAAACAGAAGTTGAAGAGAGAAAGTTCATAGCGGAAGTTGAAAGCGCAATTTGGAAAAATGCCAACCGTTTAACGGAAATTTTGCAAAACGACACTCTTTTGCCGGAATCTCTTAGAAGCAAAGAAATAGAGCCGGATTCGTTGAGACATAGCAATGCTTTGGCGTTAGCGCTTAGGGAAGAGCGTGAAATTCTAAATCAGGCAAACCGAATAGAACCACGCCGGGATGGACTAGCGAAAAGAAGAGCTATGTATAAGGTTGAAATACACAAAAAAATCAGCACAGCCGTTGCTTGCCTTGTATTTGCCTTGATTGGCGCACCTCTCGGAATAATCGCACGCAGAGGCGGCATTGGCCCCGGCACGGTTTATAGCCTTGGTTTTTTCGCAGTTTATTGGGTGTGTTTGATTGGCGGTGAAAATTTAGCTGCCCGCCTTATAATTTCTCCGGAACTTGCAATGTGGGCATGCAATGCGTTTATAGGCACAATAGGATTGTTTTTAACCTGGCGTGTTTCAAAGCGGTAAAAACCAACCCCAGAGCGGTGATGGCCGGAAATGAAATTACAAATAAGGGGGGAACATCCCCCAAGCAGTTATTTTAGAATTATATAACGCCCATTGTGAACACGAGCACAAACAAAGCTATTGTTTCTGCTATGCCCATAACCATTAGGCCGTTAGCAAAACCTTTGCCTGTTTCGCAAACAGTGTCTATAGCAGATGCGCAAATTATCGCCTGGAACCAGGAAGAAGCGCCAATGCCTAAGCCGCCGAATATGCCTGCGCCGATATAAGCAGCCCAATTGGATGGATTTTCTGCAACTTTGCCGGCTATAGCATTCATAAGAATAAAGCCATAGATGGTTTGCGAAAGTGGGCATCCCACAAACACCATTATGGAAAACAAGGCGCTTTTACCTTGTGCATAAGCCTTTTTCCAGGCACCTAAAGCAGCGGGGCCTGTGAATCCCATGCCTATGGAAGAGCCTACAGCAGATACGCCAATAGCGGCCGTCGCACCCATTATGCCTAGTGATTTCATTGTTTCTATTTCCATTTTGTCCTCTTTTGTTGAAGGTTAAATACTCTTTTTAAACGGAGAATAAGCGTATCCGCTCCATTCCACGCCAATGTTGTTTGAAAATTCCAATGTATTCAATCTAACACCGTGCACTGCTACACCCATAACCGCAAGGGCAATGTTAAGAGCGTGCACAAACAACATAATTAAAGCTGCGCCCAACGCTCCTATAATCGGAGTGTCAAGCAAAGGAGTCACTACTCCATTAAATGCATTCGCAAGGCAATAACCGGCCATGCCAACCGCAAACAAGCGAATGTAGCTTATAACATCCACAAGACTGTTGATTAAGCTTAAAGGAAGCATTCCAAGGCTGAACCAGTCTTTGCGCATAACAGAACCAAGCACTATGAACCCTGCGCCAGCTATGCCTAAATAATATGCTTCTTTCGGGAAATTATGCCCCAAAATGAGTTGGCAAACCAAAAGGAACATCATAAATGTTATGCAAGTCCAGCCTATTTTTGAAACAACTTTTGATTTATCTGCCCTGTTTATCCATGCGTTCCAAATGTGCGCAATGGTTAAGTGAATTACCGCAAGTATAAAGCAAACGTATTTTACGCTATCATCATTGCGAATCCACAAGGCTGCATTTCTCAATGCTTCCGGCATCCAAGACGCTCTGAATATGTCTATTGCCTGAACAAAACTGCTGTCTTTATTTAAACCCAAATAGCCTGCGCCTAAAATTCCCCAGAATATTGTGCAAGAACTCATTATATATAAAAAGTGGAATATGTAGCGAGGTGCCTTTTTGAGCTTTTTAGAAGCGAAAAATGTTATGCCTAAAAACAATAATCCGTAAACAGCGTCGCCAACAATCATTGCAAAGAAAATGCTGAAGAACAGCAGGAACACAGGGCTTACATCAACTTCTTTGTAACCCGGGCTTATGTTGATTGCGTTGTAAAGAGTGTCCATTGGCTTTACAAGTTTATTGTGTTTTAAAAGAGTGGGAACAGCTTCGTCTTTGGCAGGTTCCTGCGCAGAAATTCCCCAGCCGTTTTTTGCGGCAAGCTCTTTGAGAGAAGCAAACTTTTCTTTTGGGCAATAACCTTGTATAAAGCAAATGCCTATTTCCGAGTGCATGCCGGCGCCTGCGGCTTTTAGCGCAAGCTCATCGGAAGCCTCCAGCACAAGCTCTCCGACAGTTTGTTTTTTGCTTGCATAAGCGGCTAGTTTTTGTTCAAATTCTTTCAAGGCTTTAGCTGCGTTGTCTCTATCGGCTTTTAAATCTGCAACTGATTTTGAGGGCAATGGGATTTCTGTGTATGGCAAATCTATGTGATTTTCGCCAAACACCGCAAAGAAAATCTCACCGCCGGTTTTTTTGAATATATGAACAGCAAAATTTTCGACACCTTTGTAGTTCTTTTCGTCTGTGCAGAACAGCTTTACATGCAAGTTTCTTTTTGAGAGCTTACGTATAGTGTGAGGGTCGAAATCGCCGAATGGTTCAATCTTTTTCAATTCTGCCGAGCTTGCAGCCAAGGCTTCCTCTGCTTCTTTTTTGCTTTGCAAAAGCTCGTTTATTTGAGAGAGAATGTTTTGACTGTTTGCAGCTACGGCCTTATTTTCGGCTTTTCCCGGCAGCAAGTCAAAAACCATTTGCGCATTCGCAAGCGCAGCCCTGGCAGCCGTTACCTGTTCGTTTTCAGGCGTTTGCAGGGGCAGGATATGCAATAGACCCCAATCGCGGAGGCTATTCAGTGTATCCTCTTTGCTTGCGCTAATGGCAGCAACCGTAATTTTGGTCATAGGGGTAATCATTGTCGTAAATGTAGTAAAGTAAACGCTGATAAATTCTCTAGGGTAGTGGCTAGTAGGTAGTGGCTAGTGGTTTTTTCACAAGAAAAACACACTTTTTTCACACATTTTCATTTTTTTTGATTTTTTTTGCCTCGAATTACGTCTAATAGAGTAGAATCAAAAAAAATGGAGGTTCCACCTATGGAAACAGAAGACAGGGAGCACGAGATGCTTGCTGAAGGCGAAGGATGCTTCGCAGATTTGAAGCTCGACACCGCATTCAAAAAGGCGTTTGCAAACGAGGATGACAAAGAGCCTCTGATCGCAATGCTTAACGCATTCCTGGCAAGGAAGCTGAAGCACCCGATAACAGACGTTAACATAAAGAACCCCTACGTGCCCGGGCAAACATCGGACAACA
>Ga0209755_10000985_pt1 | contig 47730 bp, 34 predicted proteins | sample TergutCo191P1_FD_187301 | JGI IMG/M metagenome (GOLD analysis project Ga0209755, IMG submission 187301) | Cornitermes sp. P1 segment gut microbial communities from Petit-Saut dam, French Guiana - Co191P1 (SPAdes) (version 2) | ecosystem: Host-associated > Arthropoda: Insects > Digestive system...
GAGTTTTTCAAATCTGAAAAACTCCTGAGGAGTCCGCCTGCGAGCCCTTTTCAAGGTCTCTCCGGCGGGGAATTCCGGAAATGTTTTTCAGATCTGATCCTCCCCCGCCTGTACGCGTTATTTTTTTTGTATGTGTTTCTGTTGTTAATGGTATTGATTATTACTTCAGGCTGTTCTGCGGCTAAAATTAATGAAATAACTGATCGGACTGGTAGAAATGTAACTATTAAAGGCAGTGTAAACCGGGTTGTGTCTGCAGCTCCTTCAAATACGGAAATAATTGTTGATATTGGTCAGGCGCATAGGCTTGTCGCGGTTGATCGTCATTCGGCTGATATTGACGGGATTCCGTCTAACTTGCCGCTTTTGGATTTTTTCTATCCTGACGCGGAAGTATTAGTCAATCTTGAACCTGATTTAATAATCGCGAGCGGGCATAACGCAACTGGAAGCGGCGAAGATCCGTTCCGCCTGTTACGCGAAATGGGTATTCCTGTCGTGTATATTTCCATGAGCAAGAACATCGAAGATATTTATCTTGACATTGAATTTATCGCACGGCTTTTGCAGGCGCAGACGGAAGGAGAAGCTCTTATCAATTTAACAAGATCGCGGATAAACGAAATAACGCAAATGGCGGCGGGCATCGAAGACAGAAAGAACGTTTATTTTGAGATTTCGGCGGCTCCTTTAATGATGACATTCGGCGCGGACAGTTTCATTAACGACATGATTACGGTAATCGGCGCGCGTAACATTTTTGAAAATGAAAATTGGCTCGTAACGCCGGGCGCCGAAGCTGTGATTGACCGCAATCCCGATGTTATTCTTACCAATGTAACTTATATTGATGACCCGATAGACGAAATAAAAAACCGTCCCGGCTTTAATCATATCAACGCGGTAAAAAATAACCGCATTTATTCCATAGATAATAATTCTTCATCGCGCCCATCAGCGCGTGTCGTGCTCGCTCTTCGTCAGATGTTTGACGCGGTTTACGGCGGCTTATGAATAAAAATAAAATAGTTATCGGAACAATTATTTCACTATTGCTGATCATCGCGGCGGCTTCTCTCGGCAGCTCCGGGATTGGCTTTGGCGAAACTGTACTTATTACACTGCATAAAATTTTCAAGCTGCCGTTATCTGAAAATATCGATCCGAGAAATGTTTCCATTGTCTGGCTGTTGCGGCTGCCGCGCGTACTGCTCGCGTTTCTTACCGGGGGAAGCCTCGCTATGAGCGGCGCGGTGTGCCAGTCAATTCTGCGTAATCCGCTCGCATCCCCATACATTTTAGGAGTTTCATCCGGCGCGTCGCTGGGCGCGGGGATCATCATCATAAGCGGGATTTCTCTGCCGTTCATCGGCGGTTTTTCACTGCCGCTTACCGGGTTCATCTTCGGCCTTGTGACGGTTTTCTTTGTCGCTTCATTTTCATCGCGCATTGATAAATCAATGTCGAATAACACGATAATATTATGCGGCATGGTTCTGTCGCTTTTTTTAAACGCGGTTTTAACAACGTTAAGCGCCGTTTTTTCTGACGACCTCCGCCGCATAGCCCTGTGGCAGATGGGCAGTTTCGCGATGCGCGGCTGGACATACATAATTTTGTTTTTGCCGTTTTTGGCGGCAGGCGCCGCGGGGATCATATTTTATGTAAAAGAAATGGACATTTTAAGTTTCGGCGATGAACAGGCAAAATCATCCGGCATCGAGACAGGCGTTGTCAGAAAAAAACTTCTCGCCCTCTGCGCTGTGTTGACAGGTGCGGCGGTCGCGTTAAGCGGCGTTATCGGTTTTGTCGATTTAATCGCGCCTCATGCCGCGCGCAGAATCACAGGTTCGCGCCACAGCAGTCTTATCCCAATGTCATTCCTGCTCGGCGGATCATTGATGGTCTGCGCGGATTTAATCGCGCGTACTGTCATCTCACCATCGGAACTGCCGGTAGGAGCAATCACCGCATTAATCGGCGCACCGTTCTTCGCGTGGGTATACTTCAGACGGAGGAAATTATGAAAACAAATCGCGGCGGTATCCGCATGGAAGCAAAATGTTAGAAGTAAATAATTTATACGCGGGATATAACGGCGCCGATGTAATTTTCGATATTAACTTTAAAGCGCAGAAAGGCGAAAGTCTATGCGTGCTTGGTCCCAACGGCTGCGGAAAAAGCACTCTGCTGAAATCAATCGCGCGAATTATCGAATACCGCGGCAGTGTTTTTATGAACGGCGAAAATATTTCCGGCATACCGCGAAAACACCTTGCAACAAAAACCGCGTTGTTAAGCCAAAGTTTACATTCATCGGGATCGCAGGTGTTTTTCCCGTACACGGTTTATGAAACTGTTTCGATGGGGCGTTATCCTTATTCGCATGGATTGTTTAAAAATCTATCAGAAGAAGATGAAAAAATAATCGAAGATACCGCAAGAAAACTCGATATATGGGATATCAAAGATCGAATGATCGATGAATTGTCGGGCGGCACGCTGCAGAGGGTTTTTCTTGCCAGAACTCTCGCGCAGACTCCCGATCTGATTCTGCTTGACGAGCCGGCCAATCATCTGGATCTTAAACATCAAATCGAGTTGCTGGAATTCCTAAAAAATTGGGTCAGAGAAAGTAATAAAACTTTAATCAGCGTATTTCACGACCTTAACCTTGCGCGGCAGTTCGGTGATTCGGCGGTACTGTTAAACGGCGGAGCAATTGCCGCCGCGGGGAAAATAGGCGATGTTTTAGATAACGCGGTTCTCAGCGGGGTCTACGGAATCGATATCCGCGCTTTCATGCTTGAATCTCTTGAAAAGTGGAAATAAAATACAAATAAAAGAAAACTATTTGGAAATTTCTGACTTTTATTGTTCATTATAGCGTCATTTTCAATCTTTCTGTTTAACTTGAACTGTTATTATCATAAAAACTCATTAATTTTGTTGAAAATTCCAACAAGTTGGCATAGAATTAAAGAAAAGTAACAATAGCAATAACAAGAAGGATAAAGTTATGAAAATTGGAATGAAATTAGTTCTTATCATTTCGGCGGTTAACTTGGTCTCTATCAGCGGTTTAACCCTCTCCGCGTTAATGTTCTCGTCAAGCGCGCTCACGGACATGGCTGAGCAAAATGCCCGTAACGTTACGGCGGTAACAGCCGGCTACATTAAAGGGTATGTCGAAGTTCCCATGGATTTAATGAGAGGTTACGTCGATCTTATGATCCATATACACGAAATACTTCCGGCTGCGCAAAGACGCGAAGTTGTAAATTTTATGTTAAATATGATAGTCGTGGAAAATCCTGATTATATCGGAGCATGGGCGGTCTTTGATCCCAATACTTTAGACGGCATGGATGCCGAATTCAGAGGCACTACCGGAAACGACGCCAATGGAAAGTTTATAAGTTACTGGACGAATGACAACGGGCGTATATCCCTGTCCAATCTTGAAAATTATCAAAACTCTCCGTATTTCTCTGTCCCGTACCGGACAGGCGAGGAGGCAGTCGCGGAACCCTACTATGAAAATATCGGCGGACGGGAGGTACTTATCACCAGCGTTTGTATTCCGATTGTACGCGAAGGACGTGTAATAGGAGTAGCGGGAATAGACATTGAATTGAGAGACATTCAGGAAATGGTAGGTCGTATAAGACCCTTTGGATCGGGAACCTCGGGATTATACAGCCCTACCGGTATGGTACTTGCTTCCGCTGAAGAAAGCAAAATTGGAAGGAATCTGCAGGATGTTTCAACAGATATGTACGGGAACCTATTACCCAAACTGATTAACTCATTAAAAAACGGCGATGCTTTTTATGAAACATTTTATTCAGGAGAGCATAATGCCAGGCTGATCGCTATAACCAGCCCGTTTTATATGGGAGAGGACAAATCCGCGTGGAGCGCGGTAGCCATTATACCGGAATCCGTAATTACATCTTCCATAATGCGGATGGTAACTGTTTTAATAATTCTCGGCGTTCTAATCCTGGTCGCCATAACGATTATTATTCTTGTTATCGCGAATTCAATTACATCTCCGCTTAAAAAGATGGAGAAAGTATTCGAGTTCATCGGTGACGGCGACTTTACCCACGATACTGAAGCAAAGGGCAATGATGAAATCGGAAATATCGGCAGAGCCCTTAATACAACCCTGATAAAAATCAGGGGGCTTATAGGAACTATCAAATCCGAATCTGTGGAGCTTTCAGAGATTGGCACCGAGCTATCATCGAACATGAACGAAACAGCGGCGGCAGTAAACGAGATCAACGCCAATATTCAAAGTATCAAGGGACGCGCCATTAACCAGAGCGCCAGCGTTTCGGAAACCAACGCGACAATGGAGCAGATAACTATCAACATTAATAAATTGAACGAGCATGTAGAAAAACAGACAACCTCCGTCGCGCAGTCTTCATCGGCGATTGAAGAGATGCTTGCCAACATCCAGTCTGTAACCCAGACCCTTGCAAGGAATATGGATAATGTTAACCAGCTTGAAAACGCTTCAGAAGTAGGCCGCTCAGGTTTGCAGGAAGTATCACAGGACATTCAGGAAATTACACGCGAGTCCGAAGGTCTGCTGGAGATTAACGCGGTTATGGAAAATATCGCAAGCCAGACCAACTTGCTCTCGATGAACGCCGCTATCGAAGCCGCGCATGCTGGGGAAGCCGGTAAGGGGTTCGCTGTAGTCGCCGCGGAAATCCGCAAACTCGCGGAAAATTCAAGCGCGCAGTCAAAAACGATCAGCACTGTTCTAAAGAAAATAAAAGGTTCGATAGACAAGATTACGGTATCAACAGACAATGTACTGCAAAGGTTCGAAGCTATTGATAAACATATAAAAACAGTTTCGGATCAGGAAGAGAACATCCGTAACGCGATGGAAGAACAGGGACAAGGAAGCAAGCAGATCCTTGAAGCAATCGGAAATCTTAATGATGTTACGCGTCAAGTAAAAGGCGGTTCAAGCGAAATGCGCGAAGGTTCAGGAGAAGTAATAAGAGAAGGTAAAAACCTTGAGATTATTACTCAGGAGATCACAGGCGGCATGAACGAGATGGCGACAGGCGCGGATCAAATCAACATCGCCGTACACCGGGTTAATGAACTGACCGTATCAAACCAGGACAAGATAAACATACTGTTAAAAGAGGTTGCCAAGTTTAAGGTTGTGTAAGCCTGAGAATTTTCTGGTTTTTATTATAAAAAATTATTACATTAGTATTACCGGCGTTGCAGTGGAAAATTACAATTCCCGCGGTGACGCCGGTGTGAATTTAAGCTGTTAATAAAATTTTTTTTTGAAATATCTCATAAAAACTGAATTGGGATTGATCTGTAAAAATAACGGCTAAAATAACGGATTTCTCATAAATATCACTGCTTTTACTATATGTAAAACACCATGTTATCTTATGATTTTGAATTATAAAACATGAAGGGGAAAAAAATGAAAATTGGAATGAAACTAGTGTTCATTATTTCGATTGTTAACCTGTTATGTTTCAGCGGGTTAACCGTAGCGTCAATAATGTTTTCATCAAGCGCAATTACCAAACTGGCTGATGAAAACGCCGCGAACATCACAGCGGTTACTGCAGGTAATGTAAAAGCGTATCTGGAAGTTCCTCTGGATGAAATCCGCAGCTTTAGTTTTATCGTATCAGATTTAGATACAATTGTTCCGGTTGAACAGCGGCGCGATATGGTCAATTACATACTAAGGAGTTATATTGAAGATAGTATATTTATCGGAATCTGGGCTGTTTATGAGCCAAATGCGCTGGACGGTCTTGACGCGCAGTATGTTAATACTCCGGGAACCGACGAGACCGGAAGGTTTATCAGTTATTGGACTAAAGAAAACGGCGTTGTATCATTCAATGCATCAACAAATTACGCAAATGCAAATTATTACCTTACATCGCTGAGATCCGGCAAGGAAGCGATCATTGATCCTTACTATGAAACTATCGGCGGAGAAAGGATGATGATAACAAGCGCTACTGCGCCGATTAAAAGCGGAGGACGGGTAATAGGCGTTATTGGAATAGACCTGGCTCTGAGCGAAGTAAACCAGATGGTTGAAGCTATTAAGCCGTTCGGAGACGGTTTTTCGGGAGTATTCTCTAACACAGGCTATATCGTCGGCCACCCCGACCCGGGCCGGCTTGGGAAAAACGCCGGTGATACAGAAAGAGATATGGTTGGCACGGCTCTCAACGATATGATGAGCGCGATAACCAACGGCAGTCCGTTAGTAAGAAATGTCAAGGGCAATACCGGCACTGAAATGATGCTCGTGCTTACTCCGTTTGTAATTGGACGCACAGGCACTTCATGGACAGCGGCATCCATAATACCGTTGTCTACAGTCATGGCGCCGGTGAACCAAATGATGATAGTTTTAATTATAGTCAGCGTTGTAATTCTGCTGCTTATTACCGTTATAGTTTTAATGGTAGCCCAAACTATCACAGCCCCTCTCAAAAAAATGGAATCCATATTTGAGTATATCGGAAACGGAGATTTTACTCAGAATATTGAAGTAAAGACTAATGATGAAATAGGTAATATAAGCAAGGCTTTAAATATAACCTTGAAAAAGATAAGAGAATTAATAGGAACCATCAAGACCGAGGCGAAAGAGCTTGGCGATCTTGGAACAGAGCTTGCGTCCAATATGAACGAAACCGCGGCGGCGATAAACGAGATAACTGCCAACATTCAAAGTATCAAAGGCCGCACCATCAACCAGAGCGCCAGCGTCACGGAGACCAATGCCACGATGGAGCAGATCACCATCAACATCAACAAGTTGAACGGTCACGTAGAAAAGCAAACAGCTTCCGTCGCGCAGTCTTCTTCGGCGATTGAACAGATGCTCGCTAATGTTCAATCCGTAACTCAGACTCTTATGAAGAACATGGAGAATGTGAACCAGCTTGAAAGCGCTTCTGAAGTAGGCCGCACAGGACTTCAGGACGTAGCGCAGGACATTCAGGAAATCGCGCGCGAATCAGAGGGCTTGCTGGAGATTAACGCGGTAATGGAAAATATCGCGAGCCAGACAAACCTGCTTTCAATGAACGCAGCCATCGAAGCCGCACACGCCGGAGAAGCCGGTAAAGGATTCGCGGTAGTCGCCGATGAAATTCGTAAGCTCGCGGAAAGCTCATCCGAACAGTCAAAAACGATCAGTACGGTGTTAAAGAAAATAAAAGGATCCATCGATAAGATTACGCAGTCAACGCAAAGCGTTCTTCAAAGATTTGAAGCCATCGACAAACACATTAGGACGGTGTCGGATCAGGAAGAGAACATCCGTAACGCGATGGAAGAACAAGGACAGGGCAGCAAGCAGATACTCGAAGCGATCGGAAACCTTAATGAACTTACGCGTCAAGTAAAGGGCGGTTCAAATGAAATGCGCGAAGGATCAAGCGAAGTAATAAAAGAAGGCAAGAACCTGGAAATTATTACCCAGGAAATCACCGGCGGCATGAACGAGATGAGCACCGGCGCGGAGCAGATCAACGTCGCTGTACACCGCGTTAACGATCTGACCGTGACAAACCAGCAGAAGATTGACATATTGACGAAAGAAGTCGCGAAGTTCAAGGTCGAATAGTCAACAAAAAAACAAACAAAGCCTGACTGCCGAAAGAGGTCAGGCTTTTTTTACGATCTTTCCCCATGTATCACGCAGACCGACAGATCTGTTAAACACCGGCTTTCCGCCCGATAAATCCGAATCGCGCGTAAAGTAGCCAAGCCGTTCAAACTGAAATGCTTGCCCTATCTGTGCGCCCGCAAGCGCGGGTTCGCCCCACGCGTTTGATAATATTTCCAGCGAATTGGGATTCAAGTTATCGGTGAATTCACCGGGGGTACCGTCCGCGCGGGGTGTAATTTCCATCGGGCGTTCAACTTTAAATAAATTATCGTAAAGACGCGCTTCTATTGGTACGGCATGCGCCGCGCTGACCCAGTGGATCGTGCCTTTTACTTTTTTATTATCTAAGGCGGTGCTGCCGGCGGCATTTCCGCCTTTTGTTTCGGGATCGTAAACGCAGCGGACTGCGGTTATATTGCCGTCCGCGTCTTTATCAAAACCTGTGCAGGTTATAATAAACGCGTAACGAAGACGCACAGAATTACCGGGGAAAAGGCGGAAATACTTTGGCGGCGGCGTCTCTTCAAAATCTTCGCGCTCGATCCACAGCTCGCGCGAGAACGGCGTTTTCCGTGTTCCTGCCGACTCGTCCTCGGGATTGTTTACAGCGTCAAGCTCTTCGGTTTTCCCTTCTTCCCAGTTCTCAATGATTAGTTTTAACGGGCGCAGAACCGCCATCACGCGCATGGCGCGTTTGTTTAAATCTTCACGGAGGCAGTATTCCAAAAAGGCGATGTCTGCCATGCTGTCTGTTTTCGCGATGCCGATCTGCGAAATAAAACTGCGGATCGCTTCCGGCGTATAACCGCGGCGGCGGAGGCCGGCGATTGTAGGCATCCGCGGATCATCCCAGCCTGAAACATGATTATTTTTTACCAGTTTTAAAAGCAGCCTCTTACTCATAATGGTATAAGACAGGTTAAGACGCGCGAACTCAATCTGACGCGAAGGAAAAACTTCGGCTTCGCGGATAAACCAGTCATAAAGCGGACGGTGTATTTCGTACTCAAGCGAACAGAGCGAGTGGGTAATACCCTCTTTCGCGTCTGAAAGCGGATGCTGGAAATCGTACATGGGATAGATACACCATGCGCCTCCCGTGCGGTAATGATGCTCGCGCCTTATGCGGTACATTACAGGATCGCGCATAATCAAATTAGGATGGGTCATATCGATTTTCGCGCGGAGCGTTTTCGCGCCGTCCGCGTATTCGCCTGCGCGCATCTTCGCAAAGAGTTCAAGATTTTCCCCGATGGAACGATCCCTGTAAGGGCTGTTTTTCCCTGGCGGCGTTAACCGGGTAGAAGATTCGGTAAAATTATTTTTATCGGCGGCGGCGGTTCCGCGGTACTCGCTCATTTCGGTATCGCTCAAATCATCAACATAAGCTTTCCCTTTTTTGATGATCTTTACCGCGAGATCGTATAAATATTCGTAATAATCCGAAGCGTAGTACTCGCGGTCTTCCCAGTCATATCCCATCCATTTAATGTCGCGCTTTATAGCCTCGACATAGGAGATATCTTCTTTTTCCGGGTTAGTGTCGTCAAAACGAAGATTGCATTTACCGCCGAAATTTTCCGCCATGCTGAAGTCGATTTGGAACGCCTTGCAATGGCCGATGTGCAGCCAGCCGTTCGGCTCGGGAGGAAAGCGCGTAAGCACACGATTAAAACGCCCGGACGCAAGGTCTTCTTTAATAAATTCGCTAATAAAATCCGAACGGGAACCCCCGGCGCTGTCAGTCCCGGCGGAACCGTTCTTCTCAGTATTGATCATAATTATTCCTTAATTGATATTTGATGCCGCAGTTAAATTAAAAGTTTTAGTTTTACGGCACGCCTATTAAAAATTTGTCAGATAACACAAACCCAGCAGTAAAAGCGCCCACGAAGCTTTATCATTGCCTATCTCATTTAACAAATCGAGCCTGCTGCCGTACCACCAGAAAAGCCCCATCTGCGCGTCTATACGGAAAGTGTACTCGGAAAAATCACCTTTCTCGCTTTGAGCGCCGAACAGAAGGTACGCAAGCTCATCCAGAATCGAACTGAACTGCCCGATGGATTTCGCGAAATCACCCTGCTCTATCGTCATCATAAAGGAAGGTACTTCATCCTGAAGGGTATTTTTGCGGATTTCATCGTGTTTTTCCACCCATGTTTTTTTAATTAAAAGATCGAGATTAAGCTGGAAATGCTCAAGGAACTTTTGCAATTCTCCGCTGTTATTGTCAAGCGCGAGAAGACGCTGATACTCAACGCCGATTCCGAGAGCTTTGGCATATTCCCCGATTGCTTTTAAATCCGGCCTCTGCCCCTTCGAAAACCCGTTCTTTGGGAACAGGCGTTCCGCTGCCTTGCGGTAGTCGCCGGGAACCGTAAAGTTAAAAGATGAATGATCTCGATTCATAAGACTACGATGAAGAGAAATTTAAAATTAGTCAAGATTGTTTAAATAAAATTTTACAGCCCGCACGGTAGATGGAAAGGCGAATTGACTGTAATCAATTTCTTCCGGCTTAAGAAAGACGATCCCGGCAATCTCACCCGGTTCAGGGTGCAGATCTTCAGGTCTTAGACCGGGCGCTTGAACATAAAAATACATATCACAGGTATTGTAATTAATACCCTTATACTCGTAAACATTGGGAAACGAGGCGAACAGGCGGAAAACATCGCTTAAAATTTTTCCTTCGGGAACAGGCGGCATCCAGCCCATCTCCTCCCGCATCTCGCGGTAAAGCCCTTCAAAAACGCCTTCACCTGCATCGACAAAGCCGCCCGGCAGATCAAGTTTACCGGCAGCCGGTTCCTTGCCGCGAATCATGAAAACCAGCTTCTCAGGCAGCTTACCACGCAGGATGTCTGTTAAATCCACTCCTGCTTCAACTTCCGGCACGCTGATAAGGCAGCCTGTCGCGGCGGCTATATTGTGATAATAAGTAAAACCGCAGTCAGGGCAAAGGAAAAATTTACCTTCGGTAAAAGTAATTTTTTTAGAAGAGCATGACGGGCAGAAATTGAACATGGTCTAATATAGCATGTTTTATAACTTTCTGCACTAATTTACATAATTTCTTGTTATCAATATAATGAAACTATGGAATTAAAAAGTAATTTAAAGGTGAGAACCTACGAATGTGACAGCTATAACCACGTTAACAACGCGAATTATTTACATTATCTTGAATACGCGCGTTTTGAATTTTTAAAAGCGGTCGGTTTTGATTACGATAAGGCAATCAAGTCAGGCTACGGAACCTACGTTACGCGCATCGAAATAAATTACAAAAGACCGGCTTTTACAGACGACGAACTTGAAATAAGATCTAAACCGATCAAGAAGGGCGCAGTCAGCGGCGTGATGGCGCAGGAAATCTGGCGCGGAGAAGAAATGATAATAGACGCAAAAGTAACATGGGCTTTTGTTGACTCAAGAGGAATGCCGGTGAAGATCCCGCCTGAGTTTGATGTGCCGGGGATGAGGCCGGACTAAATCAGCTATAATTAAAAATACTTAAGTCTATTTCTTTTTACGGCTGCTCTTGCGGCTCTTTTTTTCTTCCTTGCATTTTCTGGCTTTTATTAATGCCGCGATACCTTTAATGAAATATTCATCTCCTTCATTATCGTGCCGCATAATGCTGATTTCATTTAGGATATACTCTTTTAATTTTACAGACTCTCTCTCCAAAAGGTTGTCAACATCCTCTTGCCTAATCGCAACTCCATCCATCTTTCTCCTCCTTAAATAATGCTGGTTTTCAGCTTTCGCTCCTTTTCAAAACGGTCTGCGGCAAGTTCAATCAAACGCGTAATCAATTCCGTGTAGGATATGCCGCTTGCTTCCCACATTTTCGGAAACATACTGATCTTTGTAAAGCCGGGCATTGTATTAATTTCGTTTACGATGATATCACCGCTGCTTTTCAAAAAGAAGTCTACGCGGGAAAGCCCTTCGCAGCATAAGACCTTAAAAACTTTTACCGCAAGCTGTTGAATACGTTTGGTTGTTTCATCATCAAGTTTGGCGGGGATTTGAATTGCCGCGCCTTTGTCGTCAATATACTTAGCGTCGTAAGAATAGAAATCATGTGACGGAATAATTTCGCCGGGGATGGAAGCGGCCGGCTCATCGTTGCCGAGAACCGCGCACTCAATTTCCCTGCCTTGAATAAATTCTTCTATGATGATTTTTGTGTCGTATAAAAACGCATCTTTAAGCGCGGCGGCATACTCCGCTTCGCAGCGGACTTTACTGATACCGACAGAAGACCCCATGTTCGCTGGCTTTACAAAAAAAGGTGAGACGCCGTCCGTGCCGCATGACAGAGCGGCTTCAACTTCTTTATGCGGCGGAACTTTTTCGCTGCTTTTTAAAACAAGAAATTTTCCGATGGGGATATTTGCATCTCTAAGGAGCCGCTTCATCACATCCTTATCCATGCCGACAGCGGAACCAAGCACATCAGGACCGACATATGGAATGCCTGCGAGTTTTAAAAATCCCTGGACAGTGCCGTCCTCGCCGAAAGGACCGTGCAGAATGGGGAATATTACATCAAGATTAAAATCTCCGGCTCCCTGCGCAGACAGCATGCCGCTGTGTTCCGCGTTTAAAGTAACAGGTTTTCCGTCGGGGTTCAGGCTGATCAAAGACGGATTATCGGTATTGAGCAAAAAACGCGAGGCATCATTCAAAAGCCATCGTCCGTTTTTATCGATCCCGATCAAAACAGGTTCAAACTTCGTCCTGTCAATCGCTTCGTAAACATTTTTAGCAGATAACAGAGAAATTTCATGCTCCGCGGATCGTCCGCCGAAAATTATGCCTACTTTTTTCATGTTAGCGCCCCGTAAGATAACGCCATGGATTTATGCCAAAGCGGATTAAAAAATAAAGCCAGCAAAAACCAAAACCCGCAAGGTGGGTAAGATGGGCGATATTACCACCGGTTCCTGTAAAAATAAAAAATAAAGACAGGATTGTAAAACCAAGCACCATTATAGGGGCGCGCAGCGGAAGTATTCCCCAGATATAAACAATTGCATTAGGAAATAAAACTGCGTACGCGAGCTGCACCGCATAAAGCGCGCCTGACGCGCCGACAAGCGCAACGACAAAATTGCCGGTATAAAAATACACGCCGAAAGAAAAAATACCCGCGAGAATTCCTGTTATAAAATAAAAGAGAAGAAACTCAAGGCTGCCCATCTGCCTTTCCACATGGATTCCAAAAATAAAAAGACCGAGCATGTTAAACAAAATATGACTGAAGCCGCCGTGCACAAACATATATGTAACAAAACTCCAGACCCATCCCTGCAATACCGCGATAGGTATCATCGCAAGGGAATCCGTAATCGACATGATGTACCGCTGCTTGCCGACATCCAGATAAACCGATATTTTTGATCCAACGAGCATCGTAAATGCAAATACGAGAATATTAATACCGATTAACCAATAAACAGCGCCAAAATTTTTGTATTTAAACGGGCGTCTGATAATATTCATTCTTAAAGGATAAAGATATAACAAAAAGAGGTCAATCTGTTAAAGAATACCGCCAATAGTTTCATTTACTATCTGCCTGTATTCCTCAATAGTCTGCGCGTGCACAGCCTTATCCCGAAGCGCCGCGCCGCCCGGAATCCCTTTTGTATAAGCGCAGAACTGTTTCCGCATTTCAAGACAGGCAGCGCGCTCACCGATATCGGCGGCAAGCATCTCTAAATGGCGGAGCGCCGCCGCCATCCTCGCGGAAAACGAAACGTGTACAGCGCCGGGCATCCCGTTCGCGCAAAATTCTGCACTTGATTCTGCACAGGAATCCGCGTCAGCTTCCAGTAAAGAACGAGTTTCTGAAAAAATAAAAGGATTACCCATCGCGCCTCTTGCGAACATAACCGCCGCGCAGCCGGTTTCCAGCAGCATCCGCTTCGCGTCATGCGGCGTGTAAAGATCGCCCGAACCCGTGACAGGAACATTGATGCGCGTAACAAGGTCAGCGATGTGCGACCAATCGCTTCTGCCGCCGTAATGCTGCGCGCGTGTCCGCGGATGCAGACTGATCATCTGCGCTCCGGCTTCAACCGCGATACGGGCGCACTCGGCATAATTAAGCGATGCCGAATCCCAGCCGGATCTGATTTTTACGGTCACAGGCACGCCGCCTAAACAATCACGCGAAGCGCGGACGGCGGCTTCAACGATACGCCCAATGTTAGCCGGGTCTTTCATCAACGCAGATCCCGCGCCGTTTTTCACCACCTTTGGAACAGGGCATCCGGCATTAATATCGACAGCGTCAGGGTAAAGCGGAGCAAGCAAAGATGCCGCCTTATAAATCGATTCGCTCTGTGCGCCGAAAAGTTGTACCGCATAACGTTTTTCGCTTGCTCCGCGCCTGACGAGGTTAGCGGCCGTGTTCAACGAAGACTCATTAACATCAAGTCCGTATCTGCCGTAGTTGCGGTACAGCGCTTCGGCGGAAACAAGCTCTGTAAAAGAGAAACACGCGCCTTCCTCCGCGCATATTGAACGAAACGCGCGGTCAGTATAACCCGCAACAGGAGCGAGAAAAAGATTACCAGGCAGTTCGAGAGAGCCGATTTTAATTGGATGGTACAACGATAACACGATATTTTTCCATATAGTATAACACAAACCAAGATGAAGAAATATGACCACGAACCACACAAACAACACGAACTTTCTGTCTGTATTATTTTCCTATATCTCTGAAAGTTAAGATTGATTTAAGGAACTCTAAGAATTTAAATAAAGAAATCGAAGCATAGGTTCGTGCCGGTTCGCGGCTAAAATTTTCCTATTCGTCTGTTATACCCCTAGTCTCTTCTTCTACTCGTCCGTTAAACCAAAGAATTTATTAGCGTTATTCCAGAGTTGATCCGCAAGGGGTTCTTCGTCCATGTCCAGCATTTCTGCCATGAAGCGGGCGGTGAGGGGCATGTACTTGGGCATATTTCTCTTGCCGCGGTGATCGGCGGGAACCATGAACGGGCTTTCGGATTCGATTAGGATGCGGTCGAGCGGAAGAACGGACACGGTCTCGTGCAAATTTTTAGCATTCCTGTAAGTCAGGTTTCCGGCAAATGAAAAATAAAGATTTAGTTCCAGCGCTTTTTCGGCGTAAGCGGCGTCTTCGGAGTAGCAATGCATTACTCCGCCCCTGGGCGGCAGACGGTCGCGGAGAATGTCCAGCACGTCATGCCCGGCGTCGCGGTTGTGAATTATAACAGGCAGGTTAAGTTTGGCGGCAAGGTCAAGCTGAGTGATAAAAAGTTCGATCTGAGATTTCTTATCGCCGAATTTACGGAAATAATCAAGCCCGATTTCACCGATTGCGACGACTCTTGGATATTGAACGCTGCTTTCAATGTGCTGCAGCCAGCTTTTACCGGGATTTTGCACTTCGGAAGGGCTGACTCCCACCGCGTGATACACATTCGGCGCTGATTTTAGGTTCTCATAGACCTGACCGAAGTCATGAAGGCTGTTGCAAATTGACACAATCCGGTTTACGGAAGCCTGACGCGCCTCCTGTATAACGATGAGTTGTTCAATAGGGTCATCTACAATCAGCCCCAAATGGGCATGAGTATCAAAATACTGCACCGCTTAATCCAAAAGATATGAAATATGGTCTATACCAAACTGGTAGACCAAATTCTAGCACAAATACCCCAAATCGTCAATAATTAATTCGTATATTTAAAGCCTGAGACAGGGGTTACCTTCCGCCGAAGGGGGCAATAGTTTCCCAGCGGGAAGGTTCAAGTACATCCTTGTCTATACGGACGAAGACTTCCGGCGTAAAGTCATTGCTCGGCCGCAGGGCATTATTAGCGTTCAAATAGCCGAGATTGATTCCGGGAGCGCCGGGGATTTCCGATAAACGCATCCTTGTCATGGTTTCGGGATCACGGGTAATGGCATCCCACGCGCGGGCGGATTCAGCGTAAAGCGCCAGCGCTCTGGAGCGGTATTCGCGGTTTCCGGTCTGCTCGGCAAGCGCCTCGTAAACGACACCGGCGTTATTACGCGCCATCATAAGGCGTTCACCGATTTCAAGGTATTGAGGATTGCTATTAGGCTGCAGTACAGGCAGTCTTACACGCTGATTGTCCAATATGTCGAGCAGGCGGTTGTAATACCCCTGTGCCGCGAAATAATCGCCGCGTTGATAAGTAACATTCCCAAGCGCGTAAAGCAGCCGCCTGTTAAGAGGCATTTCCGCCGAAGCCCGGAAAAGATAGCTAAGGGAATCTCTCCAGTTTTCAAGTTGATAATGCGCCGCTCCTGCCCGGTACAGCATATCGGGGGGCGAGTATCCGTTCGCTTCCGCGCGGCGGTACTCTGTCAGCGCGTTCTCCGCGGCCTGCCTGTCTCCAGTTTTAACGTAGAACTCCAGATCGCCCTTTGCGGCATAGAGCCTTCCAAGCTGAGGAGACGAGCGTAAAAGATTCCTTGCCAGATATTCGTTATATAATTCGATACCCCTTACAAGCTCTCTTTCTGCGGGGAAAAATTCGCGGTTGTTGACAAGAAGATTCGCGTAACGGAAATGAGCATCAACGCGGTACAGGCGGCGGCGGACGGAATCTTCACCGGCAAGATTAAAAGCGCGGATCGCGTTTTCCAGAGTCAGGCGTTCTTCGTGTACGTTATTAAGGTTATTGTGATAACGCGCCAGATGGTAATGAGGTTCCGGCAGATAGGGATCTTCCCTGACAGCCCGTAAAAGCATATCACGCACGCTTTCGATGCTTTCGATATACGGATTTGGTACGCCGGTTGTGCGTTCAAGTTGTTTGTCAAGAAGATACCCGCCAAGCTCCGCGAGTGTTTCGGTGGAAAGCCGTCGTTTTACATCGCTTTCAAACCATCCGCGCAGTTCAAGCACGCGGCCGAGGTTGTCCGTGCGGATAAAATATTTCAACATACGTTCCACAACAGGAACCAGCCATCCGTTCAATTCCATTACTCTGGCGTAGCAGAAACGCGCGTCTTCGTACCTGTCATAAAATCTTGACGGATCGGAATCCGCCCACGCGAGGAAATTGTCTCCCGCGGCGAGAAGCCCTTCCAGATCGTCGGGCGCGTAATCAAGAAGCTGGAACTGAAGAAGCCTGTTCGCTTTTTCAAAATTTAACAGATAGTTAGTCTGCATAGAGGCATAATCCAAAACGCCTTTTTTATCTCTGGGATAATGCAGCAGGAGTTCATCGTACTTTCCTTCGGCAAGCGGATAACGGCGCTCATCTCTGAACGCTTCGGCGTACGAGTAAAACCATTTTTTCTTGCGGTGCAGCATGAAAGCGTTGTGGAACAGCTCGTTAGCGCGTTGATACTCGCCTGCAGAGATGCGTTCGTAGCCGCGCTGATAAAGCGATTCGGCATGCAGGGGTATGTAAATAAATTTGTAACTGAGATAAATAACAGATATCGCCATCGCCGCGATAACGGCAAACAACCGCAGCACGGGAAGGAAATTATGCATGAAAATATACGCGAAACTCGCCTGTTCCGCTTCAAACGCCGCTCCGGTGCTTTTTTCAAAACTTTTTGGAATGACGATGGGCTTGCCGGTAATCGATTCAACGTGAGCCGCGGTATCCTTAACATATGCTCCGCCTATCAAAAGACGGATTAATTTTGACAACTGCTGAGGCATTATCACCTGCTCGGCGATTAACTCTTCACAGGCAATTCTGAGATTTAACGGATATGTGGAAAGCGTTTTTAATAGTTTGTCTACATCATCGCGGGAAAGGGAAATTTCCTCAATATTTTCTTCGACAGGTTGAATTATTTCTTCTGCTTTCTTTTTTCTTCTGCCGAATAAACCCTTTTTTTTCTCAACGGGAGCGGCGGGCGCGGCTTTTGATTTTTCAAAAATCTCGTCAAGTCCGTCAATATGAAATTCATCGCTTCCGAATGCTTCATCTGATGATGATCCTGAATCGTGCGGTTCTTCTCCGGTTCCGATATTGATTGAATCAGACGAAAAATCAGAATCCAGATCCCCAAACCCGCCGAAGCTGTCATCCCCGGCAGGCGGAGGTGCGCCGCTGTCAAAATCGGCGCTGTCAAAGCTGTCAGTGGAGAAATCGGCATCAGGCAGAGGCGTGTCAAAAGCATCATCACTGAAAGCGCCGTCCAAAGAATCATCGCCGCCGGTGACACCGGGAAAATCAGTGTCGCTTAACGTACTGTCAAAACTGTCATCGCTTGAGAAATCCAGGCTTGAATCATCCGCCGGAAAAGTTGTATCAGGCAGAACATCATCGCTTGATAAAATGTCATCGGAATCATCGCCCGGCATTTCTAAAGATTCGCCGCCCATGTCAATGCTGTCTTCGTCTACAGCTTCGCTAGAAGATGCTGCTTCGCCAGAAGATGCTGCTTCGCCAGAAGATGAATCTTCGTTAAAATCTGAGAATTCGTTGGAAACTACGGCATCATCAGATTCCGCGCCGAAACCGAAATCATCATCAAGGAACCCGTCTAAAGAACCTGATTCATCCTTTGGGGGTTCAGCAGCGGTATCATCGGGAAGATCAAAAGCATCAGAGTCCAATGCGCCTTCCAGCGTTTCACCGCCCATGTCTATACTGTCTTCACCTTCGGGTTCCGCGGAATCGGGGAAACTATCATCAGGCAGGTTAAAGTCAGGTTCAGTATTATCAGCGTTTAAATCGTCCGCGCCTAAAGCATCGAAATTGAAATCCGCGGAATCTTCGCTGAAAGCGGAATCTGCGCTAAAAGCGGAATCTTCGCTCGAAGCGGCATCATCACCGGCGCCGGGAAAATCAGCCGGAGCTGATTCAATATCGTCGGACAGACCTGCCAGTAAACCGTCAAGAGCCGCTGAGCCGTCATCGTCTTCAGCCGCGCTTGACGCGTTAGCGGTATCTTTTAAAATATCATCAAAAGCGGAAAACGCTCCGCTTGAATCCGCATCGCCGAAAATATCATCAACAGGGGAAGGGTCATCCGAAGGCATATCATTTAGAAACGCGTTAAAATCAAAACCATCGCTTGCCGGTTCGGAAGCGCCCCCCGAAGGCGGAGCCGATGAAGCGCTCGGTTTTGCCGCCGACGGATCAGGGAGAGGAAGATCATCAAAATTTAAATCTCTTGAAATGAGATCATTTTTCTCATTCGCTATATCGTTAAAAGAGGATCTGAACTCATCCAATGCGCCTAGTGACGGCATAAAACTCCGTTTTATGTTCGATTATACCGCATAGCTGTACAGCCGCGCTATGTCAAGGTTATCATATTAAGATAATTATATATCGACCGATAATTGTAAAGAATGTATGAAAACGATTTTGATGTTTGTGGTTTTAATCGTAATTGTCTCTTTCTCATGGGCGGAGGACTGGGAAACATATGAAATGGTCAACCTGTTACTGCTCATCCGGGAACCTTCCGCGCCTGTAATTCACGAAAATTATATTATTTTTACCGCCGATTCCAATTTGAGAAGGGTGGGAGTCTCATTTGCTCATGAAGATTTCAGAAATGTTTACTGGTTCAGGCGGTTAATGATACCGCAGGACCGAATGAACCCGATTATTTTACCGGGAGAGAAGGTTCCAAGTCCGTACAGAGACTCCGGGCTTCAGTTTTTTGTGTTTGAAACGCCTGTTAATCTGCCCGAAGTGGAATACAGGCTGGTAATAAACGGTTTATGGACAATCGATCCGCATAACCCCAATAACCGCCGCGATCCGGTTTCCGGGCTTGGCGTGTCGGTGATCAACGTACCTCCGTGGCGGATAGGGCCGTCGCCGTTTGACGGGCTGCCCAATGGCCTGCGTTTTACATATAACGCGCAGTCAGGCGAGTCTGTTACAATCGCCGGATCTTTTAATAACTGGGATCCCTTCATGTATGAACTGCGCGAAGGTCCTGCCGGTGTTTACAGTTTGACAATTCCGCTCCCGCCCGGAACATATCAATATGTTTTTTTTCACAGAGGGGAACGATTCATCGACACGAATAACCCGCGCCGGATTTACACGCGTGACGGCAGAGCGGCGAGCGAGATAACAGTTCCATAGGAAAATTTCATCACAAAATACGTAAGAATGATTGTCACTTCTTTAATGAAACGATGTATATAATTACGGCAGCCCAGATGAATCCAAAAACGATCAAACTGTGATACGTGAATGTTTCATGAAAAGCAAAGACGCCTGTTAAAAAAGTGAGAGTAGGCGCGAGAAACTGCATAAAGCCGACAGTGGAAAGCGGGAGAATTTTTACGCTCTTCGCGAACAAGAAAAGCGGAAGCGCGGTCACAATGCCGCAGATCGAAAGCACAGCCAATGTAATAACCGGCAGATCTCTCAGGTACAACAGCTCTTCGGGATTGGGAAACTTCCCGTTCATTGAGAATATACCGGCAAGCAGCAGCAGGCTGATGGGAGATGCCGCAAGGGTTTCGCTGCCAAGAGATTCCAGCGCAGATAACTTAATTGTCTTTTTTAATAAACCGTATACTCCGAAACTCAGCGCAAGCCCGATAGAAATCCACGGCGGAGATCCTGTAAAAACAATCTGAATAAGAACGCCAATCACGGCAAGCGAAAACGAAATTGCCTGTAAGCGGTTTATTTTTTCTCTGAACACACAAAGCCCAAGCACAACCGAAATAAGCGGATTGATGTAATAGCCCATCGCGGCTTCGATTGTATGCCCGTCATTTACAGCCCAGATGTAAAGCCCCCAGTTAAAACTGATAATCAATGCCGCTAAAATTATTAAAAGACCATCCCTTTTATCTTTGAAAAAATTCAGCCAATTAAAATTTTTCTGAATGATCAGAATTGTTCCTACCAGAAAGAGGGAAAAAATAATTCTAAATGCTAAGATATGAAAAGGATTCAATGCTGAAAGCAGTTTCCAGTAAAGCGGCAGGATTCCCCATAGAAGATACGCGGTTATTCCGTACAATGCGCCGGTGCCCAGTGATGTTTTGTTCATGATTAAGAGTAATTGTTTGTTAAATGATTATCAATCCGTTGCGTATGAAGAATTTAATTCCCCTGTTCCCACAACCTTAACTCCGCCCTGAATGCCGTCTGAGAGTTTACCGTCCTGCGGCCTTCATACGCGAACGCATGGTCAGCGGTGTCTTCGATTTGCGCTGACATGATATCGATTGTTTCGCCGCTTAAGATTTCGCTGATATAATTTATATCAAGGCGCATTTTAACGGCGCTCTCAAGAAGGCCGCAATCAAGAGTGTCTTCTATCCATTGAATGTAACGAGCATTATTGACATGGCCGTTGGAATCAAGATCGGAGTAGCGGGCTTTCCGCTCTGCGATTTTTTGGAGGTTCCCCCGCTCTTCAAGAGATACAACCGCGTTGGCTTCCGGCGGAAGCGCAGCCAGTCCTTTATTCTGCGGAAGATAATCCATTACAGATTGCGGCCTTAAAGGACGGCGTTTTTCGATGTCTACAATCAACCATGCACTGCGCGCCGAAACCATTACCGTGCCGTCTTTATTTTTAATTTCATAATCGCGTAAAGCAAAAAGTTTTTCCCATCCGCGCGGCCAGCTTCGAACCGTGATGGTGTCAAGATATTGAGGGCGGGTGTGTACAAGAACGGTTAAACGCGAAATGATCCATCCTTGATTTTTTACCCCCATGTCATCGCGCCCTACACCGAGATTTTCGGCATGGCTGATCGCGGCTTCCTGGAAAATTTGAAACACCGAATCGAGCTTTAACCTGTCCGATTTATCAATCAAGCCGAAACGTATGGGAAGAATTTCCTGCCATACATCAACAATTCCATTTCCTTTGGGATTCGAAGAATCACAATTCATAATCTACCGCCTTTCCGTAAATAGTAATTAAAATGACATTATTTGACAAGGCGTTAAATAGGAATGATTTAATTAAAAGTTTTTATTCTCCCTGATATATTTTTTTAACACCGCGTAAACTTCAGGAATTTCAAAAGGTTTTCCGATATGTCCATCCATTCCTGCGGCAAGGCACGCGTCAATGTCTTCCTTAAAAACGTTAGCTGTCATCGCGATAATCGGCAGCCTCTTGTGCTCGATAATAAGATCATCCTCAAGCAGGCGGATAAGATGCGACGCTTCGTACCCGTCCATTACAGGCATCTGAATATCCATAAGAATCATATCATATTGGGCGTGAGAGACCGCGATTTTTTCTACCGCGTCTTTTCCGTTTTCCGCTATATCGATTATTAGTCCTGTATCTTCCAGCAGTGTGATGACAATCTCGCGGTTTATATCAATATCTTCAACAAGCAAAAGCCGCTTACCCATGAATTCATTTTTACTCCACATTGATTTAGAATCATCCATCTGCCCGGCGGTCTGTTGAAAAGCGGCATTAGTATCGCGGCCTCTTTGCACAAGCGCGGTAAAAATAAATTTAGCGCCTTTTCCAAGTTCTGATTCAACCCATAATTTTCCGCCCATCAATTCTATAATGCGTTTTGAAATTACAAGCCCTAATCCGGTTCCGCCGTACTTGCGGTTGGTTCCGCTTTCCGCCTGCCCGAATGCGGTGAACAGCCTCTCTTGCTGCTCCGGCGAAATTCCAATGCCTGTGTCCGATACTTCAACGCGGATGCGGCAGTTACCGTCTATCTCTTCGATAAGAGCGGCGTCAAGCCGAATCCCGCCTTTTTCCGGCGTAAATTTTATCGAGTTTGAAAGCAGGTTCATTATCACCTGAGATAAACGCTGATCATCGCCGACAAGAATTTCAGGAATATACGGATCTATGTTAACACTGAGTTCCTGTTTTTTTTCTTCCATGCGGAAATTGATAATTGCCGTTATTTTTTTAAGCGTTTTTTTGAAATTAAATTCGACAGGAGACAGATCAAGCCTGCCCGCTTCAATTTTTGAGATATCAAGCACTTCATTTAAAACGCCGAGCAGATGAGTGGACGCGTTTTCAATCCTGCCAAGCGCGTAATCTTTTCGTTCGATACTGTCCGCGTTCTTGCAAATCTTCGTCATGCCGATTATCGCGTTAATAGGCGTTCGTATCTCGTGGCTCATGTTCGCGAGGAACGCGGATTTCGCATGATTCGCGGCTTCGGCTTCTTTTGTGCGTTTTTTTACAATCGACTCAAGAATCTTTTCTTCGTGCCGTTTTCTTTGCAAGAGATAAAACAAAAGCAAAAGAACGCATAAAAGAAGAATTGATACTCCGATCAGCCACGGAATTTGCGCTCTTACAACACTTACCCTGTAGTCGTAGGTTCTGCGCAGCCAATGTCCCGATATTCCTTCCGTATCAATCAGCCGAAACGCTTTATCAAATATCGAGCACAGAATTTCCCTGTCTTTATTAAAACCAAATTTAACATCAAATGTTCTATCAAACATTATGTTCGCTTTATATCCCGCCTGTTCGCGGAAATTAGTGAGCATAAGAAGCAGGTTCTGGCTCGCCATTACAATATCAACATCACCCCGGCTTAACGCGCTGAACGCCTGATTGTAATTTTCATATTCGGAGATTCGCGCGTGTTCGCGGAACCATTCCCTGAATAACGCCGCGTTAGCGGTATTCTTAACAAGGCCGGCCTTTAAATATAAGACCTCATTTATTTTTATATATGGGTAATCCCGCCTGGAGATTAGCGCGTAATTGTCAAACATCAGATTTTCCTGCGGCCAGATAAAACGGCCGTTAAGTTCCGGCAGATAAACCAGCTCTGTTATAAATGCCGCTTCTCCGCTTTCGACTTTATTTATAAGATCATTTAATTCTTGCGTCATATCATTTACGCGGGTAAAGGAAAATCCCGTTAATTGACTGACTTCATTTAAAACGTACATGGCGGCGCCCTGCCAGTCCTTCTCGTATATATTATAAAAACTGACAGGATAATTATCATGTTCGGCGGCATAGGGAATAACCGAATGGGTATTAACATAATCGCGCTCTTCGCTTGTTAGCTGAACAAATAATTTTTGTTTTCTGTATTCCAGTTCACCTTGATTATATAATGTTGTCAGATAATTAACCACTCCGGCATCTAGCGCTTTTTGCACAACAGAAATAAACGGTTCAAGATGCGGGTTTTGGGTTGTAAGCGAAACAGGACTGTAAAGCAGAGGCAGAAAATCTTTCGCGATAACATCTCCGTATTCGTCAAAAGACGCTTCCGCGGTATTGGCGTTAATAAAAAGATCGGCTTCGCCGGAAACAAGCATTTGGTGAACTTCATCAATACTATCAGCAAAAAGAATTTCGTAACGATCGTTTTTAAAAGTAGCGACTACTTCATCAATAGTTGTTGTACCTTCTATAAAAACGTATCGAATGGGACGCGTTTGTACAATTATTTCCAAAGGCGAGCTGTTTACAAGCCTGAAAGAACGAACCGCCTGCGCGGCAATAGCTGTTGTCATAAAGTAATGCCTGCGCCGTTCGGCGGTAGCGGTCATGGCGCCTGTAAAATCAACTTCGTAACTTTCCAGTTTTGCGAGGAACTGATCCCATTCAACAAGCCTCGGCGTAAAAGGAACATTAAACAGTGTTGTAAGCCAACCGCAGAATAATTTTGACCACCCACTGATTTGACCGCGGTTGTCGACAAATGCTTCAGTGGACGGAAGTACACCATATATAAAGTGATCGTACTGTTCTTTGATTTTTTCGATCGCGAGAATTTCTTCGTTTGTGACACCCGGGATCTCAATGTATGAGGTATATTCATGCGTTTCACGCCGGTCTGCGGAAGAATCATCGCAATCGGAAAGTATAAATAATGAAAAACAAAGATTCAAAAAAATAAGAATAAGCGCCGGTGAAAATGTTTTTTTGATCATATTGATTATTATACAACATTATTAATCATTTGTAATAAGCAATTTTAAAAATAACGGCATTGACATTTCTATCCAAAAATACTAGAAATAGTATATGAAAATGGCGGCGCTTTCCGGCCTTGAACAAAAATGTTCTGAAAGGGTAATTTATTATTCTCTTCATCAAGAAGCGGTTTACTATTGCAAAGTAAAAAAGCTTGGGCTGCGGCTGCCATGACATTTGGTCAGGGAAATTCGGCGGTTCGGGGTTTCAGCTCTGAACCGCCTTTTTTTTGGAAAAACGATGAAAAATAATCAATTTGAAACAATCAGGCGGTGCGCGGCAGACATTTTTTCGGAAGAAGGTTTGCGCAAAACGCAGGACGCGGAGCATGAATTATTTAATAAAGGAGATGGAAATGAAATTTAACAATTATAATGACGTAAAAACCTTTTACGCGGATGTTTACGATACCCTGCTGCGGGATGAAACGCAGAATCTTATACCGCTTGGAAATCTCATAGTCGGCAATGAAGGCAGGGACAAGAACGATTGGCGCGATCCTGTAAACTGGTTTATGGCATCAGTGTCAGATAATGCAGGGATTTTACTGACGGCAATAATGACGCCTCCTTATAATATAACTCTTTATGCTACAGATAATATAATTAACGATGAAGCGATAATATGCCTGATTAACGGAATACAAAAAAACAACATTCACATTCCCGGCGTAATGACAGAAAAAACATTGTGTGAATGTTTCGCAAAATATTATTCAAAAGCAACAGGACGCAAATTTAATATTCATACTGAAATGAGAATTCATGAACTTGAAAAAGTGAATCTTCAAATTCCAAATATAGGCGTGCTGCGTCTTGCCCGTGAAAGCGATATGTCCTTCCTTCCCTACTGGATTGAAAGTTTTAACTCTGACTGCTTTGGCAGGACCATCGCGTTGAATCCAGATCCCGATTATTATTTATATCATATAAGGAAACAAAAATTATATATTCTGGAAGATAATAATACGCCTGTCTCAATGACGCAGAAGTTACGCGAAATGAAAACAGTCTGCGGCGTAAGTTATGTTTACACTCCGCCATATTTTCGCGGCAAAGGTTACGCTTCTTCCTGCGCAGCGGGTGTCAGCCGTTTGATTATTGAGCAGGGTTACGCGAAATGCGCACTGTATACCGATCTCGCGAATCCTGTATCAAACAGCATTTACCGCAAGATTGGTTATATGCCTGTCTGCGATGTTGTAGAAATAAAATTTGATGAAGCATAATTATATAAAATATATTATTTTATTAAACATTTTTAACCGGCTTAAAAATATTTAAATGCTAACCCCTAACTCCCTATGCGCGTAAAACGTCGGTATCTCCGATAAATCTTTAACTTCCTCATATCCGCGGGGATCAATTATAACAAGCGCTTTCGCGAATTCAATCTGGCTGTAATAAACGGAGAAACCTTTTGCGTTGTATACCTTCTTTGATGTTGATTTGTTGAACTCGTATCTGCGGATTAAATTGTCAAAGTGTCCGTTATTCGAAATTAATCCGCCTGAGGATTCCACGCCGGAAAGCACAATGGGCAGTTTTGTCATCCGTGCTACTTTTTCAAGGTTTAAACGGAACTGAAGATATAAAAACAGCGCCTGTTCATCAGAACAGTTTCTTAAAAACGAAAAAAGCGGATTAAAAGCGAACGCATGCCAGTAGTTATCAGCTTTTATTTCATTTGAGCTGAAACCGCTTGTCGATAAATAAATTACCGACATTCCGATAATCTGCCTGTCTGTCAAATCCGCGAGCCGCTGAACAAAAAAACCGGCGCGGAGAATCTGCTGCGGCTGAGTAGAAAGGCAAATGCCGCCCATATCGCCGTAATGAGAATCCATAAATGTTTTAGATGTGTATATTTCCATGTTATGAAAATATTTATCATTTTTTTCTTCCAGACCGGCAAGAATCCCCTGCCACTTCGCGCGTTCCGCCTGCAATGAAGCGAAAGATGTTATTTTTTTCGCCGCAGCGTCAAGCGCGTCAATTGTAACCTGCTTCTTTTTTGTAATGATGTACTGTTCAAGAATTTCCTGTAAAACAATGTCTCCTTCAAGCACTGCGGCGATCTCTTTATCTTCGCGCAACTCAAAAAATAAAGTCTCCAGAAGATTTAACAGATAAATTAATTGCTGATAGCTTATCACATCAACGCTGACATCATCTTTTAAGAAATTAAATCTTGATGTAATACTTTCTAGATGTTTGTATCTTTGAAGCAGTAAAGCGGCCGCGTAAACGGAAATATCTTCGCTAACTGCGGCTTGTTCTTCCTGTATTACGGAAGCATCGGATTTAATTTGCGCGGATTTTTCTTTAGTTCCAGCGAGAATAAGAGCCGTAATAAATTTTTGTAGATCGCTTAAGGAATCGAACTTCTCTATTATATGCGAATAGTGTTGTTTTTTTTCCTGAAGCGCGTTTATTGTTTTATCCTGCTTCGCGATTTCTTTTTCCAGCTTTTTTCTAACAGCGTCAATATCACCCGCAGTTTGCGGCGCGGTTCGCGATGCAGTTGACGGCGTTATTTGCGGCGCGGCAAGTGATGCAGTTTGCGGCGCATCCTGTTGTAAATCCTGCATTTCTTTTTCCAAAGCAACCTTTCTTTCAAACGCTTTATCCAGAGGATTATTCAGTTCGATCGTCCAGCTATTAATAAATGTTAATGCATTATTTACATTCATCTGTTCCGCCGTATAAAGCGCGTTCCAGACTCTTTCAATATTTGCAATGTTAATTTGTTTTCGCGCGAACCTGTCATTTTCCGCGTTATTCTGACCTATCTGCACAATCGGCATTTGAAACGCGGTTCTCGCGTTAATGACAAACGTTGTATGCGCCGCGCTGTACTGCTCATACAACTGAGAAAAACAATATGATTTTGACATCGACCATCCGCAGCCGATACCGCGTATAACAGAACGCAAAAGCGGACCATGCAGGCTTTTCTCCTGCGTACCAAGACTGTCAAGCTGCTGTATAAATTCATCTGTCCACTGACGATCGCCGCCCGCAAGAAAATTGTCACGATATTTTTCGATTATCTCTTTTGTACCGGGATACTCATTTGTATAAGCGTTTAACAGATCTTTATATGAAACTGATGTTTTATTTTTAAGGAAATCCTCACTTAAACCAAAGTTATTCATAAGGTTGTGAATATCCATAGCTTCGCGCGCGGCATCTTCATCGCGGAAAACAAGATGCAGACGCGGGTATTGCGGATCGCAGCCGCGGTTCTCCTCAATAAATTGCAAATATTTGTGCATATTGATTTTTGTTATTCCTAATAATTTCTGCGTGTGCCATTTATAAATATGCATTCCGCCCCTGTCGTCAATTACGCGCACAAGATTATTAATAATTTCCGCGATAACGGGATTTTTAAATTTTTTTAAAAGCCGCGCGTAGTATGCGCAAAGATAAACGCCTGTTGCTTTTTGAAGCAGCGCTTTTACAATATTGAAATACGCTTTTATTTCAACTGCGAAATCATGGCTATGAAAACCGGAATTTTTTCTATCCTGTATCGCGACATCAATATCATAATCGTACAGGAACATCGCTTTAATGCTTTTAATATTGATATTTATACTGGTATCGGGAAAAGCGGAAGTAAACGCGTGTTCAATATCGGGAAGTTGTTCAACAATAGCGACTAACTGAATAAGATCGATTTTCCCGGACATAATGTAAATAAAATGAAGCGCGTTGTTTCTCATGAAAAAAAGGCTTAAAGGATTCTGAAGCGATATTTTCTGCCATGCATCCCTGTAATTATTAAGCATCTCATCGTCGCGTAACTGCGGCGCCTGATACTGCGCCAAAGGCCGTCCGATGTATCTTACAAGCACAATATCCCTCGCGAGTCTTGTTTTACCGGCGCCTAAATGCTCGCGGTCAAAAGGCGGATGCTGTTTTGCCTCGGTTAAAAGTTTCGCGATTATCTGCAATGGTTCAAAATGATTTTCCTGCCATTTACGCCAGTTATAATCCTGACGCATCCTCGGCAGAATAACATACTCGGCAAACGCCCTCGGGGAAATTCCGGCTTGCGCCAATTGCGTTAAAAGTTGAATAAACGGATAAAGCGTTTGTACGCCTCCCTGATACTTGAATAAAATTTCTTCAAGCACGCCGAGGCCGTTATTTTTATCCATCGGGTTCAGCCAGTATTTGTTACCGTTCTCCAGCCAAACTTCGAACAGGTTTTTTATACCGACAGGTTTTTGACGTTCCATGTCAAGTTCGACTGAACCCAGAAAAGGCATTACCGCCGATTTGCTTGCTTTGGAAGCGGCTATTCTATTTTTAAAATTTTTATATTTTGAATTGGATAATAATAATTCGTCCGTCACATTCTGCCGCGTTTCCGAAGAGTGATTCCGCGCATCATCCTGATATGCCGCATCACTCTGATGTGCAAGATCAAGTTCTAAAAAATCGTCCCTTGCTATCTGACTGACTTCATCGGGGGGCATAAGGATCAATTTAAATTAAAAAGTTAAAAAATTCCATATCATTGATCGTTATCGTTTAAATGCCTGCGTGAACACATTTTACTCCCTCGCCAATATCTTAAAAATGTGATAAAATCAGGATAGATGTATACTAGGGAAATTCTGCCTCCAAGAGACTCGCCGGTGGAAGACGGTGTTCCTATTATCGGAACATGGAACAGGGCTTTTGATTTGGTAGATTTATCGGAGATACGCAGACCCTTCCGCTTTCCGGCTCCGCGCTGGGTAAGGGACAACAGAACAAAGGAATGGCAGTCTTTCACCGTTCAGGATGAAGCGTTTTTTCTGGAAGCGAACTTCTGTAATTTTAAATTATACAGAATGGCTCAAGTTTTAATTTACGACAAGGAAAACGGCAAGAAATTTATATTCAGAAAAATTATACCGGGGACAGGATGGCATCTTCCAAGCAGCCTCTCGAACTCGTCTGTAGACAGCCATTCATCACGCTTCTTTTTCCGTATTCATACATGGCTGGACGCTGATACAATAAGACTAGATTTTAATATCGAGGCGACCCGGAAACAGCCGTCGCTGACAGGCCATCTTTCTTACAATCTATTCAGTCAGGATGTCACACCGATGGCAGTATCGCTGGGTTTCACAAAACAGCGCACAATGTACGCGTTTAAAGCGCTTTCTCCGGTCAGGGGAGATATTGTTTTCGCAGGGCGGCATTTTATTCTTAAGCGTGATACCTGTTCAGGATTTTTCAGTGATTATAAAGGACTTTATCCATATAAAATGCATACAACCATATGCAAGTCAATGGGATTTGACGAGAAAAACAGGCGTTTCGGTTTTCATATTGCCGAAAATCAAACTAAGGAGACAAATAGAAATAACGAAAACGCTTTTTGGGTAGACGGAAAATTGACTCCGCTGCCGCCGGTGCTTATTACAATGCCGGGAGGCTCGGATTCCAAATGGGTAATTCAGGATGTCGAGGGTATGGTCGATTTGACATTTACTCCGAAAGAGCCGAACAGAAACCGTTATAATCTGCTTTTGGCAAAGGCCGATTTGAACGCTCCTTTGGGATTGTACAATGGTGTGCTGGTTAATTCCGAAGGCGAACAAATACAAATTAAAAATCTTTTTGGGATAGGAGAAAAACTCTTTATACGGGTGTAATTATGGCAAAGAAAGAAAACGCAATTTATGCGCCTGGCGAGTTAAGCCGCGTAAGGGATAAGTTAGGCGTCAAAGACGACGGCGAAGCGAAACGGATGGCTCAGCTTCTTGGAGGCGAAGTCGGCACAGAAAAAAGCTCCGAGGCTGACAAAAGAAATAAAAAAGAAACTGTTGATGTTACGGTCGGCAAGCACAAACGGCGCAGAATAGACGTCGCGATGGATGATGAGACACCAAAGCCGAAATCCAAACGTTCGGGACCTTATCCCGGAGATGATCCTTCTATTGCCGTAAGGCTCAGCTATTCCGAAAGAATAAAAATGGATCAATATTCAGGGCAGGTCATATTTGAGATAAAAACGTCAATGCAGGTTCTTACATCCATTTTTTCATTTTTCAGAGATCCTGTCGATTATGTAAACCCGCGCTTTGTCGTCAACCGGATGAATGAATATTATCACAAGATAGAAAGGCTTGTGACCGCGGCAAGAAATCTTTTTCCAAGAAGTAATAAGAAACGTAATAACCAGTTAAAAAGAGCGTCTCCGTTTGTGCATAAAGTTTTGTCAACAATCCGCGACTGGAATATTGATCAGCTCGCGAAAGATATCGCGGTTCTGCAGGCGCATCCGCGGGCGGTTAAATCCACAGATTTTCTGGAAGTCTTGCGCGGAATTTACAAACCGCTTTTTATCCTTGACGAATTAAGCATGGAGAACATTAAATCGGCATTCAAACTTGTTTACAAGATTCTGTACCTTGAAAGCCCGATGGAAGCGAAGGAAAAATATCAGGATTTAATACGCAACATTATTTTATCGTTCACCGATGTCAAAAAAAATGTGCAGTTCGGGTTATATCCGATTTTAATGAAATTGATTTCAAATCGATTTATTACATACGAACGTTTTTTTATTGAAAGGCGGAACCGCTACATGGCGTTCTTGAATGTCACCGAAGCGATACAGCTTAACGCCGATGACTTGTCTCCGCAGCAGATTGAAACAATTGATGTGGAAGCTCTTCAAAAAGAAGGCGATGGTGAAGGCGGAACTGATGATGAAGCCGATGATGTTGATATAGAAGCGGAAATAGGAGAGGAAGTAACTGAAGAGGGTGAAGTAAAAGAAGCTGAAGAAGAAGATCCCAACGATCCAAAAGTGATTGAACGCAAGGCAAAAGAAGACAGCGAAAAGGCGCAGCAAAAATCGCTTGAACAGGGAAGATCCGCGCTTGAAACGATTTATCCAAAAGCGAAGTGGGAAAAGCTGGACGAGTTCCCGGATCTTTATCCGTACTTTTGCAGCATATATAACATGAGGCGCGGTTTTGAATTGATCGCGCCTACCGATCCGCTTCAGCAGATTGCCGTTCTGCTTCATATTCTTGATGATCTTTTTATCGGTATGCGTTATGTGAACTTCGGAGAAATTACGGGATCTGACGGAAAACCGGTAAAAGTAAGCGACGAAGTCGGAGATGCTCTTAACAACTGGCGCAGGTTTATTGAAGACAGTTTTTTAAGAGACTATCTGCCGAGGCTTAACGATTACTGCCGTATGCTGGAAAATTCGGAAGAATCAAGAACAACAGCTTACGGAAGAAGAACCATGAATGAGCTTCATTGGATTAAGAGGCTTTATTTCCTTCCCTACTACAAATTTGAATCTATCGGTCCGCCTCCGTTTCAAAAACAGGACATAACGCCGATTTATTCAGAGGTAAGAAAATTACGCAAAAACCTGACAGCAGTCGCGAAAGGCATTGAACTGGGAATACGCGCAGGCGGAGCGGCATCCAAAGCGCAGTGCAGTGGAATTAATAATCCCTGGGAAACATATAACTTCCAGGTTCCCAACGCTGTATCGAAAAGGCTGGATATAATGCTGCCGCAGGAAAGAAAAATTAATGCCACATTGATCTTCTTTTCGCTGTCGACGGTTACGGTTCTGGATTTTATCGTTAATAACGAGAATAGCTGGGCTTATGGAAACAGGCCGGGGCCGATCTTCAGAAGCGTACGGGATGAAGGCATTACTCCGATATTCGGCGTTGATGATAAAATAGACGCGGATAAGTTATTCAAGGAATCCTTAAAAAAGTAACTCGGTTAACTAAGTTATTCAAGGAGTCCTTAAAAAATAAACTGGTTAACTGCGTTAACGGTGTTACCGCGTTAAATTTTTTCCGTTAAACAGGCAGGATAATTTCCTTTGTTCCGAGCGCCTTTGCCGCTTCTTTCGCGCTTTTTAATCCGGCGATTATAACGGGCTTTGAAGATTGTTTCACGCTAAGCGAGGAAAAAGCGCCCGAGATATCGGCGGAAGAAACGGAAATTAAACGTTCAAGCCTGCATTTTCTGTGGTTGTCATCAATGCCGGAAAGAAATCTGTAAAAATCGACAAGACCTTTTTCCGCGCTTGTTTTCGGGCGCACTTCTTTCGCATAACAGCCGATGATAGATTTTTCAAGCTCATCCTCGCCGCAGTATTTTTGGATCATGTCGGAGGTGTTTTTATTTTGGATAATTTCGGAAATTACATCCAGCGAACGCAGCGGGCCGGGATCGCGGTAAGTCGCGAACGCCATACAATTGGAAAGACTGTCGCTGTTGATAAACGCCCCGTACGCGCCGCCTTTCATGCGGATCTTTTCCCATAACGCTCCTGTAGAAAGCTGATGAGTAAGCACGGTCTCCGCAAGCTGTTCTTTAGTGTTAAACGCTGCGGAGTTTAAAGCGAGAGCAGCAAACCCCACCTGCAGAGACTGCGACGCGAATACTTCCGCTTGATGCGTGTTTTCAAGCTTTATAACGTTACAGCACGGTAAAGGCGGTCCGAACCTGCCGAACCTTTGCGCAATTTCCGAACACGCGGTATTCAAAGCGCTGCCTGTTATGTTCGCGATTAATCCCGCGGCATTGATCTTTTCACGTAACTGACAAAGCTTGTTTATAATATCCGCGGTGTCCATTTTCGCCAGCCGGTGAACGAATTCAATTTGAGAGATACCGCCTAATCTTTCATCTACCATCTTTGAACGTGAATTAAACCGTCCCGCTCTGCCTGAAGCGAAAATATGCCCGGCGGGCGCAAGGCTTGAGTTCGCTTCGCTTTTCATTTCAAGAACAAGATCGTTTATCCTCTGCACATCCGAAAAATCCGCTTCCGTGATCAGGCGGAAAGCCAAATCAAGCGACGGCGCGATTCTTTCATCAAGGCATTTTAGCCTGTAGAAAATCCAGTCGCGTCCTGTTAAATGAAATTTCCCGGAGGCTGTCTCTAAATTTTCCGGCGCGCCGTCTACAGCCGATCCCGACTGCGCCGCCGCGGTAAAGCCGCCCGCTGTCCGCGCAAGAAGACTGGAGACTTCGCCGTAATCCATTCCGGGAAGCCCGACAGACACGACAACCCTTGAGTAAAACGGCAGCCACAGATAATCGTCAAACGGCAGAATATCAACGGGGAACGCCAGATCCATGTAGGTGATACCGTTGGTGTAAAGATCGTGGCACAGCGCGGGCGCTCCGAGAAGATTTTCATGACTGCGCGGAATTAATTCAATCTCAGACGAAAGATCGCCGCGCGAAAGATGCGGTATCGACGCGAGCGCTTCCTCAGAGTCGGCTTCGCTCTGAATTTTTTCAAGTTCCGCGGATTTTTCAATTATTACGCGCTTCTCCTCGCCGCTAAAGGCGTTATCCATGTCAGCTAACATTGACGTGTGCCGCTCTTCCTGCATGGGAAGAAAATCTTCTTTTGGTTCAATTACAACAAGGGCGCGGTGGGGATTATCTAAAAAATATTTTTGGATCAATTTTTCAAAATACCTGTTATCCGCGGCGAGGTTATCTTTTATCTTTTGAATGGAAGGCTCGATTAAAAGGCCCTCCCAGGGTTTGCAGCCGTGAATCCATGTCCGCAGCGAGCGGCGCATCCACACAAGCGAAAACGGTCCGCCTGAACGTCGGATCTCGCGTTGTGAAAATTCCATCGACAAAAGCGCCGCTTCAACTTCCTGCGGCGGAATTCCGCCGGAAACAAGATCGCGTAACGTTCCTGTAATTAGATTCTCGACTTCCACGCTCATTTTTGCGGGGTCGCCCTCAACGCCTTTTAAACCGGCGACAAACAGCACTTCTCGAATCTCGCCTTCAAGCCCCGACACAGGAGAAATATCTTCGCCGATGCCGGATTCGATAAGCGTTCTTGTCAAAGGCGAGCCGTCATGTCCAAGTAAAATTTCCGTAAGCGCTCCGAGCGCGATATACTCATTAACATCGGTAACATCGGAACATAACCACGAAATAAAAATTGTCGATTTACATTCGCCGCCTGCGGGGCACGTTATGTGAAACTTTTCCGGTTTCTGCCACCGCCTCGTTTTCACGGCAGGTTCGCACGGCTTTCCGCTTTCAAGGCGGGAGAAAAATTCATCGTTTAAAAAAGAAAGCTGTTTCTCCGTGGGGATGTTACCCGCCAGAAAAATCCTGCAATTCGCCGGAGAATACCTGCTGCGGTGGAAGTCTTTTAAACCCTGCCATGTCAGCTTTGGAATATCCTGCGGATCGCCGCCTGAATCAAAAGCGTACGGCGTACCGGGCAGCGGCGCTTTAACAGACCAATTGGCGGCGTAAGTATCAAGCGAAGAGTAAGCGCCTTTCATTTCGTTGTAAACAACACCAGTAACAGATAATTTATCGTCCTGATACTCCAGCCTGTGTCCTTCCTGCATAAAAGTCCATTCGGGGATTAAAGGAAAAAAAACCGCGTCGCCGTACACTGACATCAAATTAAAATAATCATGCTCATTTGTCGAGCTTGCGGGGTATACTGTTTTATCGGGGAATGTCAGCGCGTTTAGAAATGTCTGAAGGCTCCCCTGCGCGAGAGTGATAAACGCATCCTTTAGCGGATAACGTTCCGAGCCGCAAAGAACCGAATGTTCAAGTATGTGCGCGGCGCCAGTGTTGTCCTGCGGAAAAGTCGCGAAAGCGAATGTAAAAAGATTTTCGATATCATCGTTTAATACATGGAAAACCTCTACGCCGGTTTTTTCATGCTTTGCCCAAATCCCGTCAGCTTTAAGCTCGTCAAGTTCAACAATATCAAGAATATAAAAACCGCTGTCCAGTTTTTGCCCTTTTTTTAAATTTGTTCCCGGTTTCCCGTTATGTGCAATACCGCTCATAAAAACACATCCTCGTCATTATAAAAAATAATATCGCCTCTTTCGCGGGCGTACCTGAACCAAGAAAGAAATTCCCTCGCGGCCTTGTCGCACTCGCGCCTTGAGGCCGCGCCGATCATTTCAGATTCTTCGCGGATCAATTTTCTGCGGCCGGCGGAAACACAGGACATGATTTTTTCCGTGAACTCATCTCCCCTTCCTTTAAGCAGTATCGCGATTTCATATTCACTCATCATTGTTAATTTATCCTGAATGGGACGATCAACAGCGTTAATGACATCTTCAAGGGTATAAAGTTTATCTTTCAACTCTCTTCCAATTTGCGGATTATCTTCCTCAAGCTCGTTAAGAAGCCTGTCGCTGAAAGAATACTCGCCTTGCTTTAAAATCGCGGCGAGAGTTTTCATCCCGTCAATTTCGTAATCATTCGCGGCGCCTGATATATGCCTGACTTTTTCTTTTAGACCTGCCGAAACCTGTTCAAGCACTTCAGGTGAAACTTCGCCCTGATGCGCGATTCTTTTTAACACTTCCGCTTTTACATCGGAATGTAACTTGCTGATAATTCCGGCGGAAAGTTTCGGCGGCAAATATGAAAGAATCAACGCCGTTGTCTGCGCCGATTCGGTTTTTAAAAGAAGATCAAGCTGCTCGACTGAATATTCCTCAAGAAAACTAAACAGATTTTCTTTTGATCCGGGAACCGCTCTGTTAAGAATCTCCTCGCCTTTTTTCGGCCCCTTTGAAGCGTAGAGAATTTTTCGGGCGGTTTCGATGCCTCCCGAGGAAGAGCCGGAGACTTTGTACAGCCTTGCCCTTTCGCCGGAGAAAAGCGCATGGAACTCAGCCATAATCTCATTTTTTTCTTCCGGCCTGATAATTTTTATAAGCGCGATTTCCCTCGTAATCAGATCTACTTGTTCGCGATCCAGCCCCGAGAGAATTCCGGCGGCTTGTTCACTGCCGATAAGAATAAGAAATTTCGCTACCCGGCGGTATTTCGACTCTTTTTCAGCGGATTCGCCCGGAATTTGACTTGTTTTTATCAACTTTTGAGCTGGTATATTTCTATTTAAATCCGGATTAGGCGGAGCGTCTTTCAGGTTGATAGTTTGCCGGTACATCTCGACACCATGCCTCAGCAGGTTCCCCATATTGCAAAATTATACTATTATTTATTAATAATTGATAGACAATGTTATTCTAAAAACCGCAGGCCTGTAGTCCGCAGTTTTTGGAACGATCTCAAATTACAAGAGAGGCGGCAAATGAGAATTAAATTAATCGTTTTATCATTAATCATGATTATCATTAGTTTACAAAATTGCGCGACCAGACCGATACAAGAAGAAGCGCTTGTTCCCATAACTCTTGATAATTTTGAGGAGCCGCCTTCGCCGGAAAGAGGCGAAGTTGTAATGAGAGCTATGGCGGAAGCGTACCCGAATCATATCCATAGCGTAGAACGCAGAAACGGAGACTGGGCGTTCATACTGCGGGACACTTGGTTTTATTACGCCGATGGAAAACTGTTGTCCGAAGATCAAAGAGAAGAAGCCGAAAATTACAGATCGTTGCAATTTTACAGATACCCTGCCGAGCTGCCTGAATGGATACCGCTTTCTCAGGAACAGGATGAAAGGATCAGAACCAGAAGAAGGGAGAACGCGCAGAATCCGACGATGCGCAGTTCATTTCTTGATGTCTTATGGCAGTCTACAAATTTCGCGGACACAGAACCTCAGATGGTCAGAATAGAATTCCTCGGTAAAAATTTTCAAGTTCACAAATTCATCCACGATATAACAATGGTTGTAGAAGCTCAAATCCGCGCGGCGGCGCGGGCTGATCCTGTGATTCAGGCATGGATAGACGACCTCGGCACTGTGGCTTCGTGGGGATGGCGGAACATTGCCGCATCTCAATCACGCTCTTATCATTCATACGGCATCGCTCTTGATTTTCTTCCCAAAGTAATCGGCACAAGACAAACGTACTGGCTTTGGACAATACAGCACAGGGAAGATTTCTGGAATGTTTCGTATAACGAACGCTACCATCCGCCCGCCGCTGTAATTAGAGCGTTTGAAGCGAACGGTTTTATCTGGGGCGGCAAATGGTTTAATTACGACACCATGCACTTTGAATACCGCCCGGAAATATTAATCCTGAACGGAATGCCGCCTGCCGGACGTATAACTGAAAACTAATTTAAAACATATTAAAGGGGACGCGGTTAGAGGGGCGAACACTTAAATCTGTTTGCCGCCACTAAACTGTGAGCGGAATATTTTCCACTGGTTGTTATTTGCTATAATATTACAATTATTCAAAATATAATTATGGCAAAGAAAAATAAAATCGACGAAAATTATGTCCTTGGGTTAATTTCCACAAATGTTAAACGTCTCAGGGCAACGCAGAATATGTCGCAGATGACCCTTGCCGGAAATACCGGGCTTACGCATAATTTCATCAATGACATTGAAAACGCCAAAAAAGGAATATCCGTAAAATCGCTGGCAAAACTTTCAATCGCTCTGAACGCAGAACCGTACCAGTTCTTTTTACCGGATGATGTTTCCAATAATGAGGTTCTAACTTATGTAAAGGATTTTAACGATTCATTGCAAAAGATGGTAAGCGACTTGACTCAGCAGTATATTTACAGGGATAAAAGCAAGTAAATGAGCTATTTCCAAAAACTGAAGTTTTGGAAAAGCCACAATTACAAAAACGATTATGCGAATTCCCGTGTTCTAAGTTTTTATTATAGTGATGATTTAGGCGGAATACCGCGTATTGCGCCAATTAAACGTATGACATTTCATCTAAACGTGTGACATTTTTATTACAGATTTATACTTTACAGACAAAATTTAAAACAAGGCCGCCGTTCAACACAGCAGCCTTGTAATTAATTATTTTATTAAATCACCGGGGACTTTACCGCCGTTTGCCGCCAGCGCTTTCATTACTTCTTTGTGCAGCCAGATGTTTTTCTCGGCGGAACCGTCAGCGTGGGGACCTGAATATTTAAGCTCGGCCGCGAGTTCCTTACGCGCCGCCAGGCTGCTGTCCATATCGAGCAGCTTTAACAGGTCTACGATAGATACGCGCCAGTTGAACTTGCCGCCTTTTTCTTTGACTTTGGCTTCAAGTACGGCTTCCACATCGACGGGCGCCGCGGCTTCTTTCACTGCCTGCGCTTGCGCCTGTGCGGCCGCCTGAGCTTTTCCGGCTGCTATTGCCGCCGCTGCCGTTCCTGACGGCACAGAATACGTCGGTTGAATGGTTGCGGGTTTTGCCGGCTCCGGTGCGGCTTTACCAAAAATTTTTTCCTTAATCGAACTGAAAACACCCATATACATCTCCTTATAAATGGTGATCGGGATTAAACATCCATTGATTATTTTACCCCTGTTAACACCATAACACAAGAAAAAAATCCACGGCTTTTAATTACGCTACCAGAGAGATCCCTTCGCCGATCAGCATCCTGAATTCTTTATCGTCCAGAGTTTCTTTTTCCAGCAGGGCTGATGAGACATTGTCCAGAATATCGCGTTTATCTTCGAGGATTTTTTTAGCTTTCGCGTATTCCGTTTCTATGATGCGGGCAGTTTCTTCATCAACATACTGCTGAGTGCTTTCGGCGTATTCGCGTTGAAGAGAAGGCTCGTGAAAATCAGTCATTCCGGCGGCGCGTGACGTTAAAGCTACATTGCGGAAACGGTCGCTCATGCCGAACTCGGTTATCATTCTGCGGGCAATGTCTGTCGCTTTTGTCAAATCGTTGGCTGCCCCTGTAGAATATTCGCCTGAGATCATTTCCTCCGCGATTCTCCCGCCGAGCAGAATGTCTATCCGTCCTAAAAGATCAGACCTAGTGACAGTGTAGCGGTCTTCCAGCGGAAGCTGTAATGTATATCCAAGCGCGAAGCCGCGCGGTATTATGGAAATTTTTTGAACAGGGTCGGCGTTAGGTGTAAAGGCGGCGACCATAGCGTGGCCTGCTTCGTGGTAGGCTGTTAAACGGCGCTCTTCCTGTTTGATTACCCTTGTTTTTTTCTGCAAACCGGCTACGGTTTTCTCGATTGCCTCGTTAAAATCGAGCTGAGTTACCATTTTCCTTCCGGCTCTTACCGCGAGAAGCGCCGCTTCGTTTACAATATTTGCAAGATCAGCCCCGGAAAAACCCGATGTTACGCGGGCTACTTTTTCCAAATCAACCGCCGGATCCAGCCTTACAGGATTCGAGTGTATTCTCAAAATCGCTTCGCGGCCTTTAAGGTCGGGTTTATCGACAAGCACCTGGCGGTCAAAACGGCCGGGACGGAGAAGCGCGGGGTCAAGCACATCAGGCCTGTTCGTCGCGGCAAGGATGATCAGGCCGCTTGTGCCGTCAAAGCCGTCCATCTCGACAAGAAGCTGGTTGAGCGTCTGTTCGCGCTCGTCATTGCCGCCGCCAATGTTGTTGATTCTGCTTTTACCGATCGCGTCAAGCTCATCAATAAAAATAATGCACGGCGCTTTTCCCCTTGCCTGTTTGAACAAGTCGCGGACACGCGCCGCGCCGACACCGACAAACATCTCGACAAAGTCCGCGCCGCTCATGCGGAAAAAAGAAACTCCGGCTTCCCCCGCGACTGCGCGGGCAAGAAGCGTTTTACCAGTTCCCGGAGGCCCGACCAGAAGCACGCCTTTTGGTATCTTGCCTCCGATCTCTTTATATTTTTGAGGACTCTTTAAAAAATCGACAACTTCGACAAGTTCTTCCTTTGCCTCATCAACTCCAGCGACATCGCTGAACCGCGTAATAATGTCCCCCTCGGCGACTATAACCGCGCGGTTCTGCCCGACGGAAAGAACATTGCTGCCCATATTGCCGAGACGTTTAAAAACAAAACGCCAGATAAAGATGAAGAAAGCGATAGGCAGAACCCAGCTAAAGATAAAACCTAAAATCGCGTTACCTTCGCGCGGGGGCGCACTGTAGGCGATTTTTTTTTCGTCAAGCAATTTAATAAAATCAGGATCATAAATTGACACAGTGCGGTATACCCTGTCCTGCGAACGGACAGAAGGCGTACTGAGGCTGCCGACAAGCGGTACGGCAGGCTGTTGTCTGGAAGGATTTGTATACCCGGTAAAATAGGAGTCCGTCAACTCGACGCGTTTAATTTCACCCGAGGAAATACGCGCTTTGAATTCGGAAAAATCGATGGCGGGATTCATCCTGCCTAAAAAAATGGTGTTAAAAAGAATTAACCCCGCAAGAAGTATGGAGGCGTAGATGAGGATAACTTTCCAGCCGCCGAATCCTTTAAAATCGGGCAGTTTCGGTGCGCCGAAAGGAAACATGGGGCCGTCATTATTATCATTCTTGTTACCGGAATTATCGCTCATTTAATCCTCATATAATGAAACTCTCTCATCATCCATTTAAACATATATTGGAGAAGACTGCAAGTTATGAGATCTGGACGGATTTAATGTCTCTGCTAACCAATGCCTTGTTTTTCCGGTTCCAGTACCGGGCATACGGCCCTGTTGTTTTAATTTCCTGCCATTGTTCCGTATAAAGCTCATCAATAAAACGCTGTTCACATTCCGAGGCTTCGCGCGAGAGCGCACGGAGCGCGGCGGCATCGGGCTTATCATCCTTCATGATCTCATTTTCACGCAAGCGCCATTCATTTTCCATCAGTCTGATCTTATTGATTAATGAAGCTGCGTCAATTTTTCCGGCGATTACCGCTCTGTGAATATGCTCGCGTTTCAGCCAGTATTCAAGGCTCTGTTCACTGGAGAAGTTAGAGGGATCTTCAAAAACAGGCGCGCCGAATCCGCTGTCGAGCCAGAAGACAGGTTTAAATGATGAAATACAAGGAGTCGATGATCCGGTACACCAAAGAGTGACAGGTTTATCCGGGCGCAGCGCCGCAGCCATGCTGCCAGTTGTATGATCGCCGATCATTCCGCCGCCGTGCATGCAAACGCTGTCCACGCTGCCGCAGGAAAAAACTTTATCGTGCAGATCCGGGTTGTGATTTCTTAACACGTTGATTAAATCTGACGCACCGGCGGATTTAACAAGTTTTTCCATTACCTGCTGCCTGCGGGCTTTACCCGCGGCGAACATGGAATACACAGGCTCGGTGAATTTTTTAGAAAAATCATCGTTTGGTTTAACGGCTCCGCCGCGCTTGATGTGATCCTTCCCGATTGTCAGGCGGTTAGAAATGGCGTATTTATTTTCGATCTTCATCACCGTGTAATTTACGCCGGATGTTTCAAGCACGAAAGCCGCAGACGGATCGGCGGCGAGAAAACTGTTATCGTAAAAGAAAGGATGATCAAAACCGCAGTTGCCGCCCTGCCCGTATTTTTCCAAAAGAAATATCAATGTTTCGATTGCTGATTCCGCGCTGTCTGATCTTTCAAGCGCGAGGCGGAGCATATCCATACCGGTAAGCGCGAACCGCATTTTTTTTGATCTTGTAAAAACCGCTTCATTACCGATTGCAACCCGCGAGCTATTAATGCCCATCTCCGCGCCCCAAATCCACGACGGTTTAAAAAGAACCATCTCGCGGGTACACTCAACCTGAGGTATATCAATATAAGTGCATTGAACCGAAGAGCCCGGCGCGTGCCGCATCTCAGGAACGTGAATCACCAAATGAGGCTCGTTCGGACTGCGATCGCTGTTTTTCGCGAAATAAGTAACACCGTCCGCGCTCCATGACGGTAAAACGCACATCGTATCACACATAAACTAATGATAGTCCGGGAAGGGGTTGTAACACATAGGGGAAATACCCTATATGAGGAAATAAAGCCAAAGCTGAAACCGCTCTACATATTTTTAACTTTTCATTTTTCCAGAGTTATCGGAACATAAAAACCGTATGTTCAGGTAATTCCTTATCGACGCATTAACGGCATCGATAGCCGCCGCTTCCAATATACCCGCTCCGACTGTAATGGTTATAACATTCATTGGAACACTTTTCTTCTGATTTTTCATCATTAACATGATAAGAATACCCCGATTTAACAACTTCTTAACAACTTTTTAATATTGTATAATAGCTAAAATATAACATAAGACTAGTTTCAAATGAAATTTATTTCATATGAAATTCATTTTATAGTCTTGGAGGAAGCTGTTGATCACAATCATGGTCGTTGAAGACGATCTCAAACTCAATAAAATAGTCTGTTCCAGCCTTGATGCGCACGGCTACCGTTCTGTAGGCTGTATCAATGCCAGCGAAGCCTTTGACAGAATGATTGATATAAAAATTGATCTTATCATATCAGATATAATGATGCCCGAAATTGATGGTTTCAAACTGGCTTCTCTTGTAAGAGAACAAAATAAAGACATTCCAATACTATTTATGTCCGCAAGAGATGATATTTCCGCAAAGCAAAAAGGGTTTAATATCGGTATTGATGATTTCATTGTAAAGCCATTTGATATGGAAGAATTAATTCTTCGTATTGGCGCTTTACTTCGCCGTTCAAATATAAAAAATGAAAAGAAGCTTACCGTAGGCAGCCTTATCATGAACGCCGATGAAATGACAGCATATTTCAATGACAAAGAAATACCTTTAACCATAAAAGAATTTCAGGTTCTTTATAAATTACTTTCAAACCCTAAAATTGCTTTTACCCGTAATCAACTCATGGACGATATATGGGGATTGGAGACAGGAACAACACCACGATCCGTTGATGTGTATATCACTTCATTGCGTGATAAATTCTCAGAATGTAAAGATTTTGAAATTGTAACTGTTTATAGATTAGGTTATAAGGCAGTATTGAAATGAAAAAAGAAAAAGACAATCGAATAAACGCAAGACATATTCCTTTTAAGTTATATGCGCTTTTATTTATTTTATTATCAGCATTTAACGGCTTCCATATGTGGATTTATCTGACATTAGAAAAGCAGGGAGTATTGGCAGAAAATACTCATATTGGCATAAATTTACTTATGTTTTTTGTTATGTTTACAGCCGCAATATTAACAACAATTTTCGGTTTTTTCCGAGAACAGACACTATCACGTCCTTTGAAAAAACTGGGAGAAGCAGCGCGGGAAATCGCTACAGGAAATTTCTCAGCCCGTATCACCCCATTACGCACTGATGGTAAAAAAGATTTTGTTGAAGTCCTTTTTGATGATTTTAACACAATGACAGGCGAACTCGCTTTCATGAATAATAACTTGCAGAATCTTGTCAGCGAAAAAACAGCAAAAGTTACAAAACTACAGGAATCAATATTAAAAACAATGGCAAACATGGTAGATTACAGAGATAATCTGACAGGCGGGCATATTTGCAGAACTCAACATACAGTAAATTTAATATTGGAAGAAATTAAAAAACAAGAACTTTTTACAGATATAATCAGTAAGTGGGATATTCCATTAATTTTACAGTCAACCCAATTACATGATGTCGGTAAAATTGTAATCAGTGATACCATATTAAAAAAACCTGATAAATTAACAAGTGAAGAATTCGATGAAATGAAAAAACACGTAGTATACGGACTAAGAATAATAGAACGAATAGAAACAGAATCGGGAGAAAGCGAATTATTAAAGTATGCGAAAATTTTCGCTTTAACCCATCATGAAAAATGGGACGGCTCAGGCTATCCAAATAATTTAAGCGTTGAAAAAATTCCGTTACAAGGCAGAATAATGGCTGTTGCCGATGTTTACGATGCCCTCATATCTGACAGACCATACAAAAAAACAATGACCCATGAAGAAGCAGTAAAAATTATTTCAGAAGGAAAAGGCACACACTTCGATCCGGTTTTAATTGATTTATTTCTAGGAATTGAACCAATAAGGTTTTTTATATGAAGAAAAAAAATAAAGACTGCCGAGTTAATAAAAACTTTACATCAATAAAAGAATATGCGATTCTTTTATTGGTTTTAGCGGCTTTTAATGGTTTCCACATGTGGATTTACCAAATTTTATATCGAAGCGGCGTAATTACAGAAAATCCCCGTTTTGCAATCAATATACTAATGTTATTTGTTCTGGTTACAGCCGCAATCATAGTTGCAATTATCGGCTTAATCAGAGAGCGTTTATTTATTAGTCCAATCAGGAAACTCAGCGAAGCAGCGCGAAAAATCGCAATGGGTGATTTTTCATTCCGCATTATTCAAAAGCAAAAGAAGAAAAAAGATTTTGTTGATGTAATGTTCGATGATTTCAACACAATGGCACAGGAACTTGCAAGCATTGAAACGTTAAAAAATGATTTTATCGCCAATGTTTCCCATGAAATAAAAACACCGCTTTCTGTCATTCAAATATATACAACTGCTTTGCAGAATGAAAATATCAGCGCCGAAGAGCGAAAAGAATACTCAAAAACAATTATCGAAGCAGCGCAAAAACTTTCAACATTGGTTACCAATATATTAAAACTAAATAAACTGGAAAACCAGGAAATATCAAGCGAAGCAAGACACTTTGATATCAGCGAACAGCTTCGCCGCTGTGCATTAATGTTCGCGGAGCAAATGGAACAAAAAGATATTCAATTTGAAGAAGATATTGACGATATATACATTTGCTATGATAAAGATATGCTTGAAATTGTATGGAATAATTTACTTTCCAATGCAGTTAAATTTACAAATACAGGCGGAAAAATTTTATTAAAACTGAAAACTATTGATATCCCGGAAGATTCTTTTGTTAAAATTTCCATTACTGATACAGGCTGCGGTATGGATGAAGCTGTTCAAAAACGTATTTTTGATAAATTTTATCAGGGCGATACTTCTCACTCCAAAGACGGAAACGGTCTAGGTCTTGCTTTAGTAAAAAAAACAATAGATCTGTTAGGCGGTTCTATTAAAGTTGACAGCACCCCGGGACAGGGCTCAACTTTTACCGTAACTCTTTCGATTTAATAACTTCTTAACAACTTTTTAACAGCGCTTAATAATGTCAATATATGCTAAAAATATCTCAGATGAGATAAAATTTCGAAAATATAGGTGTCAGACATGAAAAATACGATTTATTTGCTCACCGGAGCAGCAGGTTTTCTCGGCGGTAATATTTCCCGAACACTGATTAATCAAGGGAAAAAGGTTCGGGCTCTTGTGCTTCCTAACGATCCTGCTATCTCACAAGTACCCCCGGAGGTAAAAGTTATTACCGGAAACATTTTGGACATTAGTTCGCTGAATAAATTCTTCTCTGTTGGCATGGACACGGAAATAATTGTAATTCACTGCGCTAGCATGGTAACTGTTACAGACGGTTACAATAAAAAACTGTATGACATTAATGTACACGGAACCAGAAATATCCTCGATAAATGCATTGAGCATAAAGTAAAAAAACTTGTTTATGTCAGTTCAACAAGCGCTATTCCGGAACTTCCGCACGGTCAAACAATAAAAGAAATTGATTATTATGATCATAATGCGGTTGTCGGTTTTTACGGTAAAACAAAAGCGGAAGCCTCTCAGCTTGTAATGGATGCAGTTAAATATACAGGATTGAATGCCTCCATCGTTTTTCCCAGTGGTATCTGCGGTCCTAACGACTACGCTTACGGTTATTATTCAAATGCTATTATGGATATTGTTGCAGAGAAAATGCCTGCCGGTATCGCCGGCAGCTTTAATGCGGTTGATGTAAGAGATTTGGCGGAAGGAATCATTGCCTGCACAGAGAAAGGCAGAAAAGGGGAAGGCTATATTCTATCTAATGATATTGTAACTATTGATGATATTTTTGAACTTGTAACTAAATATACAGGCGCAAAACGGGTTACTGTCATTCTTCCCCTCACTGCGGCTAAAGGTATCGCTTATTTCTCTGAAGCTTATGGTAAATTTGTTAATAAAGAAACAGCTCTTACCAGCTTTGCGGTCTACAATCTTGCCCGAAACAATACTTTCTCAAGTGAAAAAGCAAGAAGGGATTTAGGTTATAAAACCCGTTCATTTGACGAAACAATAAGGGATACCATTATTTGGCTGGATGCAGAAGGAAAATTAATGCTAAAAGAAGATGCAATAATTAAAAAAGTAATTGACCGCCTAAAAGAAAATACCAAAAATATACACAAAAGCAATAATAACATGTTTGAAATACGTAAAAGGCATTTTAAAGAACGCCATACGCAGGCAACTTCAGGCGCGTTAGTTAAAAAAGTTAAACAGGCAAAGGGCTTTGGAAATAAACTAAAAATCCTTCATGAAGCGGCTCAGGAAAATGTTAAAAACGAAAAACGCCGGCGCGCAGAATTGCATGAAGCTTTTAAATCCAGAAAAAAATAAAAGAGCGTTAGATAAAAGTGTTATAAAATAATGAAGTAAACGTTTACAGAATTTTTTCGATTTAATAACTTCTTAATAACATTTTAATAATAAATAATATTTAGTACCTAAATTAAATGTATTACTCCGTTGGAGTATACAAGGCTAAAAAAACATGAAGGAGAATTTTTATGAAAAGAAGAACTATTTTTATAGTAGGCTTAATAGTCTTACTATTGGCAGGAATGGCTATGACAAGCTGCAGCACCACCGCTTGTCATTCCAGAGGCGGAGCTGTCTGTCATATGTCAGAATGCAAGTCAGATGATTGCGGCTATTGTAAAGCAGCCAAATCCAATTCAGCTATAGAAGGTAGGTGCAACTGTAAATAATTTTAATTAAAACCATTTGTCAGAAATGGCAAATGGTTTTTAAAGAGAGTCTTCATGAATAAACAAACAATTTTTCAAAAAATAAGAAACGAGAAAGAAACTCAAATAAATTCTATAAAGTGAAGTATCACAATATATAACAATCAGCGCAGGACTGGCAAACACAATACCTGATAGCAATAATTCCTTAACGCAATTATTAGACAATGCAGATAAAGCATTATACTCAGCAAAAGCCTCCGGTAGAAACAGAGCAGTAATGTATTAAAATAAGATAATAATTCTCTGTATATAGAAAATATTTTCAATGAAACGGAGGAAGATAAAAATACGAAAAACATTAAACCAAATTAGTAATTAAGAGCAAGGCTTGAAGAGCGAGAATGTATCATTATTCGAGCCTGTCAGAAAATTTGTGTAAATGAAATTTATCATCAGAACGGAACCCGTTCTTTTCCAAACTCAATGGCGAGCTGATTTAACGCCCGCCCCCATTCTCTTATCGGCATTGTCCATTTCTCTGA